>Ga0315555_1000153_pt1 | contig 45595 bp, 57 predicted proteins | sample SalMarSW160380MG_FD_202113 | JGI IMG/M metagenome (GOLD analysis project Ga0315555, IMG submission 202113) | Salt marsh sediment microbial communities from the Plum Island Ecosystem LTER, Massachusetts, United States - Salt Marsh Sediment SW1603-80 ... | reverse complement strand
AGTCACCATACTCCTTTAGAAAGATTGGAAGACCTTACAATAAAACCATTAACAGGTATACCAATAGCTCTCTTAACTATGTTGCTTACATTTTACATGATAAGGTTTATAGGTGAAAATTTAATCGCGTATATGTTTGAGCCTTTATTCAATTTATATCTCCCGATAGTAACAGGCTTGAGTGATATCTTGGGTTCTGGGTTTATTCATGATATTCTGATTGGGACATTGATAGGAGGGGAGATAGATTTTGTTCAATCAATGGGGTTGTTAACTACTGGCTTGTTTGTTCCATTTGCGATGGTTCTGCCCTATATATTTGCTTTCTATTTAGTTTTGGGTTTCTTAGAAGATATTGGTTATTTGCCAAGGCTTGCAACACTGGTAGATAATGTGATGCATAGAATAGGAATGCACGGTTTGGCTATTATTCCAATGATGCTAGGCTTGGGTTGTAATGTCCCTGGAGCTTTATCTATAAGAATCTTGGAAACAAAGAGACAAAGATTTATTGCTGCAACACTAATGGCTATTGCAGTACCCTGTATGGCCCAGATTGCCATGGTCTTTGGTTTACTTGGTGGATATGGCATACAGGGTTTGGGCATACTCTTTTTTACTCTTTTCACAGTCTGGGTTGTACTCGGTTTTCTTCTTAACAGACTTATGAAGGGCGTAACTCCTGAAACCTTTACTGAAATCTCGCCTTATAGAATTCCTTATCTAAGAAGCTTGATTAAAAAGTTATGGATGAGATTAAGAAGTTTTCTGACTACAGCAATTCCCTTTGTGTTGTTAGGGGTATTTATTGTGAATATTCTATATATTTCAGGGATAATCAGCTTTATAAGCAATATTACAGCCCCTGTAGTAGTTGGTGTATTAGGCTTGCCAAAGGAAGCTATTGCATCTTTGGTAATAGGCTTTCTAAGAAAGGATGTTGCTGTTGGTATGTTATTGCCTTTGGGCTTGACCATGAAACAGCTAATAATCGCTAGTGCTGTGCTGACAATGTACTTCCCGTGTATTGCAACTTTCATTGTTTTGTTCAGAGAACTTGGAATAAAAGCTATGTTAAAATCTTCTCTCATCATGCTTATTGTGACTTTGTTTGTTGGGGGAATTCTCAATCTTTTGCTTTAGAAATCATATTATAGCCCAGAAATAGTGTAATTAATAACTGTACAAGAAGCAGAACTTTGATAAAATCCTTAAATAACTAATTATAATAGATATATCATGCTCGGAAGACTCTTAGGTCTGTCTAAAAAATGCTTTTTTTGTAAGAAAGCTATTAACAGGGAGCAGATTACTGCTGATGTAAAGGTGCCCGGACTGGTAGGTCTGCATGAGAGACATTTCTGTTCTGATGACCATTATGCTAAATATCAAGCTTACATCAAAGAATATGAAAAGAAAAGGAAAATACCCATGAGCAACTGCTCTGTGTGCACTCGTTGTATGAAGAAATAATTCCCATGACCCAGCTTTGTGTAGAAAGAATTAGTTTCTTAAGTTTTTCTGGTATGCAGGATTAAGGTGAATACATGCCTGTTGGAGACGTAGATTATATTGACCGGGAGTTTGAGCAGGTGTTCAGGAATAATGAGGTGCCAAAAGAATTGCTAGTAATAGCCAAAAAATACCGGCCATTTGTAAAGTTTGCTGTTTATGATGAATTAGGTCATAAGCACCAGTCAGATGGTGAAATAAAACTATTCGCATTAAAGGCGCAAACCAGCGGAGAACTGGGAAAGGTAAGGTTTGTTTCAAGAAAATTCGCTGATATCATAGACGCCAATTATGCAGCTAGGTCTAAAGCAAAGACCTATTCGTATTTTGTAGCAATCAACAAAAATCTGGCAACAAAAGAACAGCTGGAGAGTTATCCAACAAGAGAAAGCGTTGCAGAGCATGTATGCTCAATTCTTCAAGAGATGGATTATAAAACAAGCTATGCTTCTGATGGGGAAATAATCCTAAACAGACCATTAAAGTATATGGACCGTAAGAGATTGGACAAGGAGGTCGGGCCACCGCTAGTACTATCAGATGATACCATTTGATAGTTGTGCTTATATACCCGCACCCACTATTATTACTATGAAAAAAGGCAAGAATCGTAACAAGCTTTCTATTGAGCTTACGAAAGTCAAGCCCAGGGAGGAGCAAGAGAAGTTCTTTGTACGGTTCTCAAAAACTCAGGTTAATGCAGTACTGATGATAATACTTTCTGCTACTTTCCTTGTCCAGGGTATCGTGAGGTACCTGGACATAGTTGGGAAGATAGAATTCCTAAGACCCTGGTTCATCCTGGTGCTTCTAGCCATGATTTCCCTGGTAACATCCGTGGTTATAATTAACCTGGAAGGCATTGTATGCTCATTGAAAAACAAGAGGAAACTGAATCTGATAAGCTTTAACACGTTTATTCTAGGGTTTGTACTGTTTCTGCTATCGCTGCTGTTCCTGATGCTGGTTGTAATCTAATCCCATTTATGCCTAGGATTCCTTGGTATTATTATCCAGGCTATTATATAGGCAAGAACGCCTGAGCCCCAGGTAAGCGCAGCAACAACCCAGAGAAGGCGTATTATCACAGGATCTATCTTCAGGTATTCTGCAATTCCTCCGCACACCCCGCCAAGTATTTTGTTCCTGCCTGACCTATAGAGCCTCTTATTCATATCTCTCTTCATAACGACACTCCTGATCTTTACTGGTTTCTCAAAGTACAGCCTCAGCAAGAGAACAATGTACCCGATAAAAAGAACAAACCAGAATATAAAATAAAGATTGGTTTCTATATAATAAAGAATGCTGTAGATTATTGCTATTTCAAGGGATAGGTTTGCCACAGCTATTATATTTATCATCACCCACAGGGTTATTGTAACCCCTATTGCTGTAAAAATAGGTGATAGCGGCAGATACGATTTCGTGCAGTATCTCGATAGATAGGATTTATAAGAGAAGAATATAAGCATGAAGAAGAGCAAGCCCATGTTAGCTCTTAGGAATGCGCCTATTTTAGAAAAAATAACTATTCCTGTTGTCTCTGTAACATAGCCCAGCAGCCATATGATAAGAGCTAGTAGTAACAGACCGATTATGCTTGAGACAAGCGGGCCTATAATCCAGAAGGTCCTGTGAAACCAGCTGTCCCATTCATCGCCTTTTTTCTCAATGCGCTTTCCAAGGCGCTCTATCTCTTTTCCGAAGTTTTCCAGTCCCTGGTTAGCTTTTTTGCTGCTGCGTGATTTCCTAGCCATACAACCTGAATAATATTGAATACTAGTTTTAAATCACTTTTCTTGCTTCCGGGCATTAAAAATAGTCTTCTGACTTAAGGTAATATGAAAACTCCTCTCTTATTCTCTTCTTCTGCTCCTCTGTCAGATCATGGTAGAAAGTATCAATCGTTGAGCTAATCAAATCGTTTATTTTATTGCCCATGACCTCTTCACTCGCTATAAGCTTTATTATCTGAATGAAGAGCCTGAAACTTTCTTCATCCATAAATCCACCCTAGATAGTGCTCCCGTAAAGAAAAGCAACGAAAGAAAAAGGGAGCAGGATCAAAGACCGATTTCGTCTCCGTTAAAGAAGGAATACAGAGCAGACCTGCCTTCTTCCTTCTCCATCCTGTCTATGAACTTAACCCTGTCCATCCTCTCTTTCCTTACCCTTTCGAAATTGAGGATTTCCTTCGTGACAGTGTTTTTTTGTTCAGTTGTAAGGTGCCTGTCAAAGTTTTTTATTATACGGTGGATTGCGACTTCTAGGTCAGAGTGTCTTAGGTCTTCGTCTTCCATGTTTCTTAGCAAGGCTGTCAGCAGCCTGAATTGTTCTTCCTGCATATATTCCACCAATTCCCTCGATGTGGGAATTATATATAACTGAGAAGGAATATAAATGTTTTTTGGGACTAATGTGGGAAATTTTACCCACAGGCAGTGCACAAAATGGGATGCTTGTGGGATAACCCACTTGGTGGGAGATACATATAAATACATTACTGTCCTAAAAACTATAGGTTTAACCTACATAGAGTATTTATAGGGATAAGCTGTAGTTTAAATGGGGGATGGTCATGCATGAATACTGTAATTTCTGCGGTTCAGAGCTGGTTAACTGGATCTGCCCTATCTGTTCCTCGAGATTGTTTTTTGACGTAGGCTAGAACCTGAAAGCAAACCAGGCCACTGAAAGCATTATGAAAATAGCAGCCAGTATCAGGGAGATGTAAGAGGGTCCAAAGAACCATTCTCTCAGTACTTCTAATGAAAGAAGCAGACCAATAAAAAATCTCAGATAACTGCCAGCAGCCATTTCAAGATTATGCCTGTAAATCTTTTTATTCTGCGTATACAAAACTAATTTATGATGTTTAGATACATACTGATAGTAATCGGCGTCATCCTATTTGCCATGCTCATTTATGGTCTGACGCTTGGCGAGACCTGCACCGAAATAGGCAGCTGTCGTGCCTGCTGGTCAACGGTGCCTGTCACAATAACAAGCGAGCTTTGCCCTGATCCAGCCAAGCCATGCACAGCAGAGCCGTATCTTCAGCAGCACAACGCACTTGTAGATATGATATTGTGTGCATGTGAACAAGCAGTGGCAGGCGATTATTCTGATACCGAGTTAAACAGCAATATAGAAAGCGCTGTCAAGGAGATGACCGGCTATACAGTCACCGCCAGCCAGGTATGCGACCAGCCAGGCATGATCCTGACAAAGAGGTCATACAGCTGATTTCTAAGACTTTTATATTTAATTCCAGAGAATTATTAGCAACGCCACCGTAGCTCAATAAGCTCCTTTTCTTTGTAAAGAAAAGTAGCTTGCAGTCAAAAGAAACTTTTCACAAAAGATTAAAGGGGCTGGAGAATGGCAGAGCATCTGTTTTGTAAACAGAAGGTTGGGAGTTCAACTCTCTCCGGTGGCTCTCGATTTCTTTAAGAAGTTTTCTGGGATGGTAATTTTTATATGACTACAGAACAGCAAGAAATTATGGTCACGTTTGAAACTGAGGATATGAAGAGAAACCGTGAAGTCGGTGAATTTATCATAAGTCAAGGGTATGAAATTGATCCAGAGGCTCTATCTTACAAAATCAAAATTTTCAATTATAAGGAAAGGAGTTTTTTGGGTATCCACTTTCAGCAAAGAACATCAAAGGCTGGTATTTTAAATCTACATGATGATTGTCCTATGCACGACCCACATGGATACTGGGAACTTGGAGCTGTTGATGAAGATAATCTACCCAACATGCAAAGTCTTGCAGAAGAGCTTGAGAAAAACTACAATATTAAGGTAAAGGTAGGACTTGCTAAAAAACCAATTATCTGGTAGATTTAGAGACAGGGCCTTGAAACCCCCATTATGTATTACCTACTTCTGAGTGACAACAAAACGAAAGGTTTAAATACATTTTCTTATCTATTGGTTTATCAGGTTAGCTAGATGTGGTTATAATGAAAACAGAAATAGATGAAATATTGGACATGGTCAACATCTGCCCCTTAAATATAAAATTCATCGGGGAAACGCTGGGAAGAGATGAAAACCATATTGAGGACCTGGCAAGGATATTAGAAAAACATAAGTTGGTCAGGCTGAACTATCCAATCGTAGGCAATCCCTTTCTAACGAAGATTAAAGGACATGATAATAATGGGAAAAAACTGATAAATCAGCAATCCGATTTTATTATCCCGTATACTATTCCTTTTATAGCAGCTCCGGTAGTTATTCAGAAAAATAATAATGGAAAGAAAATAGTTCCATATACACTCCCTTTTATAATAGATGTCCAGAAGCCTGATAATAACGGAAAGAAGGTGAAGAAAGAATCCAGTGATATTGTTCCCTATATGCTACCTGTTTTAACAGTTCAGAAGCCTGAGGATAACGGCAAGAAAATAGTGCAGCAAAAACTCAATAATATCGTTCCTCATACTGCTCCTGTTGTAGAAGCTGAGAATGATAACAAAAATGAGGTAAAGAACGAAGCAGAGAAAGAAGTGAAGGAAGGAGAGAATGAAGTAAAGAACGAAGTAGAAAATGAGGCAGAAAAAGAGGTAAAGAACGAAGTAAAGGATGAAGTAAAGAACGAATTCAGTACTGTACCTTATAGTATTCCTTTTTAGGCAATTCTGATGTCTCTTTCCACAAGTTTCTTAAGGTTTTCTGCGATGGTATTGGATTGATTATCAATGATTTCCAGAAAAGCCATTATACTGATTACTGTCCTGTTTCTCATAGGCTTTGCCATAAGGCTCTTTCCCATAAACACAGGGTTTCATATGTGGGACGAGTCTGTCTATCTTCAGCATGCAGAGATTATGTCAGGCTTCAGGCCAGAAGCAAATTATAATGAATTCTGGATAAGGCCTCCGTTGCTGCCTGTATTGTTTTCAATAGGTTATATTTTTAATCACTCTATCATAACGCTTCATGTTATAGTTGCCTTCTTTACAGCGCTCGGCATAGTTGCCACCTTTCTTCTGGCTAAGGAATTATTTAACGAGAAAATAGCTTTATTGTCAGCTCTCATATTTGCCCTGAACCCGCTGCACGTTTTGTTATCACGGTTTTTGCTTGTAGATGCCATGCTATCGTTGTTTTTTGCATTAACGCTCTTCTTTGCCTACAAGGCATTGAAGGCATTGAAATACTCCTTTTTAGCAGGAGGCTTTCTGGCACTGGCTATTTTGCTTAAATTCACCTCGTTTATGCTTATTTTCCTGGTATTTCTATTATTCTTCCTATTCCAGAAGAAATCAGGTAACATAAGGCATGCGTTCAATATAATAACATCAAAGAAATTCCTGGCAGTGATATTTTCCTGTATTATTGTTCTACTTCCTTATCTTGTATGGGAGCAGTTGAAGTTTGGTTCCCCTTTCTATACATTCGTTAATGCAAGCGTGGTATCTGCTACGCCTTTATTCACTGTATACGATGTTTTCTTTACAGAGATTTTTGAATTCCTGCCATTCGTATTGGTTGCCGGCATTATTTTATTCTCAATAAAAGCTGTTATGAAAGTGCATAAAGAGGATATATTTCTTGTTTTATGCGTTATCATCCCGGTTATCATAGTGCTGTTGATAATTCATATTGAAACAAGGTATTTTATGCCGGTTTTGCCATTTCTAGCTATAATGGCTGCCAAGGGATTCCTGTCCCTGCCTAAAAGGCAATATATTTTCTGGTTTGTACTGCTCTTTGTTTCCCTGGGCTCTGTTTTTTCACTTTTCTCAGCATCTGCTATCCACTTCGATACAGAGGTATCATGGGAATCAGCTGTTATGGATGCAGGGATATGGGTAAATAGTAATCTGCCAGATGATATCACTATTTACAGTAATTATGATTACCCGCCTATTGCTTATTATTCTGATAGAAAGCTGATTGTTCTGGACAATATGGATGATGTTACCCAGGGCGCGTATATCATTACATCCAGTATAACAGATATAGAGCCTACAAAAGACACCCTGCTCAACAACGAAAACTTCAGCCTAATAGAAAGCTTTGATGACGGGTACGAAGTTGTATATATTTTCAGGCATGGTTAGGACAAGAGTGTAAAGAATCTGCATGTTATGTTCCTTCCTGGGTGAGTTTTTCTCTTATCGCATTTTCTATTATATCTAGGGCGCTGCCTTCTTCGTATGTGGTTGTGGTTTTATCCGGAATAGTGGTTGTTACAGTATCGACAGTCTGGGAAACACATAGGCTTACTGTAATGATCAGGATTAAAACCAATGTAATTATAATTCCTGTTTTCATCTTTACACCTCACTTTTAGCGATTGGGTCCCCGACCTGTATTAAAGTTTCTAATTCAGCCCTGTAAACATTTTCTGTGACTGTAAGATTAAGAATTGTGAGATTAGATTCAGGCTCTTCTTTAATTGTAGTTGTTGTAGTTTCTTCTGGTACCTTCTCCAGTGTTGTAGTTGTTTCTGCTGGAATAGTAGTGGTAATAGATGTTGTTGTAGTTGTTGATGATGTAGTGGTCGTTCTTTCCTTTGGAATTGTAGTCGTGGTTGTTGTAGGCACTGTCGTTGTGGTTGTCTGAAATGGGTTGTAGGTCCAGAATTCTTCTACAGCCGTTTGACCATCGTTTGATGCAGTCAAAACAATGGCATCTATATTCTGGTTTTCGTCAAATCTCCTGAAAAGACTTAGAGATTTTATAGGCAACGTGAAATCCTTGATCACGGAATTGCCAACTAATTTCTTGGCTGACCAGAAGAACGTTGCTATCTGTCTGTATTTGCCTGTTCCTTCATAATAATCCCACCTTCCAGAATTCATTAGAAACCTTTCAGAATCAGTCTCACCTGTAACCTTGATAAATTCTTCAGAAAATCCCGTTTGGCCGCCTTTCTTCAGATTTACAACCCCGTATAATACATTAACCGGTTTATCTGGCCCACCTGCGAGTTGAACCAACCAGTTATCCGTATCTGTGCCTATGGGCGTTATAGTGAATTCAGCAGCGTAGACAACTTCAACTTCATCAAAGTCGTATACAATGCCTTCTGCAACTATTATAGAAGAGAATAGAAATATACACAGACCTGCAGCAACTAGAATTCCATATCCCATAATTAATTTTATTTTAGTGGTTTATAAAAATATATGATTCTTCTTAGACTTGTAAATCATACAAGTGTTGCTACCCAGTCCCCGATAGCATGGGTCACGATGATAACAAACACTGCAATAACCAGGTGCTCTGCAACTGCCTTGTAAGGCTTCATGTTCTGCTGCCTGGCCATGTGGAAGCTGAATACCGCTATCAAAGACAGCCCCCATACAATACTGATAATTATTGCAAGGTCTGGCATAAGCAGGAAAGGAACTATGAATGTCAGTGCAAAGATGAATTTTGACAGGAAGGTCGTGGCTGTTGCTTCCCATATCTCCCTTGGCGTGTGCTTATTCTCTGATTCCTCAGAGATGTGAATGCCCAAGGCATCGGAAAGGGCGTCTGCTATGGCTATCACAAGCACGCCGCCGATGACAACAATCGCAGAATGTGTGCTTGAATGCAGCCCTACGATAAGCCCGAGCGTGGTAATGACGCCGGATGTAAGGCCGAAGCTAAATCCCTTTCTGATAGAGAGCCTCATGATTAGTAATTATTATATAAGCTATAAAAGATTTTCATTCTATAACTCGCTCTTACTGAATAGATATGTCCCTATAAGAACAATTGAGATGCAAAATGCAGATAAAACAATGAAATCAACAAACAAAGGGAGAATAGAGATTCCTATTAACGAGCCGCGGAGCCCGTCTACGCCGTAAAAAAGAGGGTCAAAGTGAGCAATGGTCTGCATCCACGCAGGCGTCTGGTCTATAGGAAAGAATACGCCTGAAAGCATGAACATAGGCATTATTAGAAAGTTCATGATCATCTGGAATCCGCTCATGTCGCTCATTCTCGATGCAATAGCCACGCCTAGCGAGACAAAGCTGGCTGATATCAGCAGCATGAATACTATGGAAATGAACATGCCAGTTAAGCCGGCAAAGTGCACTCCTATTATTATAGCCAGTACCAGTATAATCAGGCCGTTTAGCAGTGCAGTTGTCGCGCCGCCAACTGTCTTTCCAACCATGATTGACAGGCGGGATATAGGAGCAACCAGTATCTCTTTCATGAAACCGAACTGCTTGTCAACAATAACAGAGATGCCCGAAAACATTGAAGAAAAAAGCAGGGTCATCCCGATTATGCCTGGTATCAGGAATTCAATATAGCTTGCACCACCTACACCAGGCACTATGCTGCTGAGCCCTGTTCCCATTATAGCCAGCCATAAGAACGGCATTGCAAGGCCGCCGATTACTCGGGACTTTGAGCGCCAGAACCTTATCATCTCCCTTAGCCATACAGTAAAAGCATCGTATATCATAATTTCACCCGCGGAAGCGCATTCTGCGTCTGTTTCTTTCAGTAATGCCTGCTTCTTCATCGCGTATACGCCTTCCAGTGTAATGGAGAAAAACATCTTCCAGCGTCTTGCCTTTGTGCTTTTTTTTCAGTCTATTCGGGCTGTCCAGTGCAATTATCTTCCCGTGGTCGATTATTGCAACACGGTCACAAAGATACTCAGCCTCTTCCATATAGTGGGTTGTCAGTATTATGGTTACGCCTACCTTTTTCAGTTTCTTGATAAAATCCCAGATGCTCCTCCTGGTCTGGGGATCCAAACCAAGAGTAGGCTCGTCCAGAAAGAGGACTTTCGGCCTGTGCATAAGCCCTCTTGCTATCTCCAGTCTCCTTTTCATGCCGCCTGAGTAAGTTTTTACCTGCATATCTGCTTTTTGCGACAGGCCAACCAGCTTCAGGACCTCTGAGATTCTTTTTTTCCTTTTGCCCTTTTCTAGGTGGTAGAGTCTTCCATGTATATCTAAATTCTCTTGTCCTTTGAGCTCCTCATCAAGCGTTGGGTCCTGGAAAACAATGCCAATACATGACCTGACCTTGCTCTGTTCTCTTTCAATGTCATGCCTGCAGAGCCTTGCTGAGCCTGACGTAGGCTTCTTTATGGTTGCAAGCATTGATATCAGCGTGGTCTTGCCTGCACCGTTCGGCCCAAGCAGGCCGAATAATTCGCCCTTCTTAACAGCTAGGCTTACAGAGTCAACAGCTGTAAAGCTGTTGAAAGTCTTTGTAAGTTTATCTGTAGTTATAGAGATCATGTTATCACAGTACAGCTTTATTTATAAAAAAATCTTTAAATATTCTCTTTATCATGTTATAGCAGTCATGCATACTTGCTGTCTATTCAGGAAGTAAGAGTCAGTAAAAAGTATGCGTGGTTTATTCTCACGCACTTAGGTGATATAATGGACACAGGCAAACTGAAAAAGAACATGGACTTCGAATGGGAAATCCCGAAATCAGGCGAGATGAATGTTCCTGGAAGAATATTTGCAAGTAAGTGGCTTATCAATGAAATGGATGATAAGGTATGGGAGCAGGTAAGCAATGTTGCGTGCCTCCCAGGCATCCAGAAAGCTTCAATAGCAATGCCTGATGCTCACTGGGGTTACGGCTTCCCTATCGGGGGTGTAGCTGCTTTTGACCTAGAAGAGGGTGTTATATCTGTAGGCGGAGTAGGATTTGATGTCAACTGCGGTGTCACTACAGTCAAAACTAATCTTTCATTGGATGATGTCAAGCCAAAAATAAAGAAGCTGGTTGATGTACTGTTCCAGACAATACCTGCAGGCCTCGGAGAACGAGGCGAGATAAATCTGAGCAGAAGCCAGCTAAATGAATTACTGGTAGAGGGTGCTCCGTGGGTTGTGAAAGAAGGTTACGGCACAGAGGAAGACCTTGACTATATAGAAGAGAACGGTTATGTGAACGGGGCTGACCCAGCTAATGTAAGTGAGACTGCTCTCAAGAGGGAGAAAAACCAGGTAGGCACACTCGGCTCTGGCAATCATTATCTTGAAGTTCAGTACATAGACGAGATATATGACGAAGGCACTGCCAAAAAATTCGGTCTAGCACTCAACCAGGTCGTCGTTTCAATACACTGCGGTTCCCGTGCTCTTGGCCATCAGATAGGAACTGACTATTTGAAAACATTGGCAGAGGCATCAAGAAAGTATGGCATTCCTATCAGGGAGCGCGAGCTTGTCTGCGCGCCAATAAACTCAAAAGAAGGCCAGAAATATCTTTCTGCAGTAAACTGCGCAATAAACTATGCCTTTGCGAATCGCCAGGTTATTGTTCACCTTACAAGAAACGCCTTTCGACAGGTCTTTCGCAATGCAGAGCTTCCGCAGCTTTATAATATTGGCCATAATACAGTGAAGCTGGAAAAGCATAGGCTAGACGATAAAGAAAAAGAGGTCTACGTGCATAGGAAAGGTGCAACCCGTGCTTTCGGCCCTAGTAGAAAAGAGCTTCCAAGGCCTTACCAGGGTGTTGGCCAGCCTGTAATAATAGGCGGTACAATGGGCACTGCTTCCTATATAATGTGCGGTACTGATTACGGTGAAGAGCGGGCGTTTGCGTCGACATGCCACGGCTCCGGCAGAACCATGAGCAGGATAAGTGCGAAAAAGAGGTGGCGCGGTGATAGGCTGGTAAATGAGCTGGCAGCAAAGGGAATAATAATCAGAACCCACTCATTTCCTGGCCTGGCAGAGGAAGCACCAGGTGCATACAAGCCTGTTGAGGATGTTATTGATTCTGTCCACAATGCAGGCCTTGCAAAAAAAGTAGTGAGGATGCGACCGCTTGGCTGCATAAAGGGATGATATCTAAAAAATTCTAAATGTTATATGGAGGGTTCTTAATGGAAGATAATATAAAGGCTTATAGCTTTGCGCTGATAGCTTCGCTGATTGTAGGAATAACAGTTGTAATGATAAAAATGATTCTGCAGGACATTAACCAGCTCTCGACCATAGTATACTCTCACTTTTTCGGTTTTGTTGGCTCCATGATATTCATGACATTCATAAGGAAGCGTAAGTGGCTAAGGCCTTTCAGAGAGCACTGGAAGCATATGTCTTTGTATGCTCTTTTTTCTGTAATCGGACTCATAACACTGACCTACTCGATAGACGCAATAGGCCCAAGCCTGACCTCATTTCTTACAAGGTTCGTAATGATATTTACTGTAATGATTGGCTTCTTCTTCCTCAAGGAGAGGTTCAACAAGCCTGAGGTTGTTGGTATGATAATAGCAGTAATCGGTGCGTTTATGATAACATACACAACAGACCAGGTTATACTGATGTGGTCTGTTCTTGTTATCGGGGTGTGCGCATTGCTTGCCTTCTCCCAGCTAATAGTGAAGATGCACATAAAGAAGATAGACTACTTTGTATTGAACCATATAAGGATTGTGTCCAGTTTCTTTATCGTAACTGTTTTAGCGATTGTGACATCGAGCCTGCAGGCGCCATCTGTAAGCAACCTTATCATGTGCTTCATAGTAGGCATAGGGAACGGTATCATTGGATTCGGCCTTTTCTATAAAGCACTGGAGATTGCAGAGATGTCAAAGGTAAATATAATAAGGGTAGCTGACCCGTTCCTTGTTGTATTGTTTTCGTTCATATTGCTGAGCAGCATACCCACAACACTGCAGCTCCTGGGCGGTCTGGTGATAGCGCTAGGAGTGGCCGTAATTGTCATCGCAAGGCAAAAACCAAAGATAGTAGAGAGATGGGTCACGTAGCTGTAATTATCAGGCCGGTGAAAGAATCTTTAAAAATGATTTAATTTAATGAACTAATATGTGGGATACAATAGCTCAGATTGCAATACTTATCCTGGGAGCCTGCGCTATCATTCTAGTTGCTAAGAAGAATAAATGGGGGTTTGTGATTGGGTTACTATCCCAGCCGTTCTGGTTTATCACCTCGTTTATCAACCAACAATGGGGAGTGTTTTTCGTGAGTATTGTTTTTACCATGTCTTGGGCATTCGGGATATACGAATGGTTTTTTAGAAATAAGAAAAAATAAATTTTTTAAGGCTTCTCAATATCCTGATAAAAAGCTTTCTTCTCTTAGTAGAATAGTGATAAGGAAGTTTGATGTAGAGGATATCGAGGCTGTGCTTGCACTGGAAAGAAACAGCTCGCCCAAGGCACCGTACAGCAGGAGGACGCTGCTTTTCTATTCTGTGATGTACCCTGATTCCTTTCTTGTTTCCACAGATGGAGGCAGGATTCTAGGCTGCGTTATATTCGAGCTTGACGGCCACGTGCTCTCAATAGCTGTTGACCCTTCCAGCAGGAGAAAGGGCATAGGAACAGAGCTTATGAAAGAGGTCTTCAGGACGGCAAAGCAGCCGTGGGTAGAGGTCAAAAGCAATAATAGAGATGCACAGAGATTTTATGAGAACCTGGGCTTCAGGCAGAAAGGTATTATAAAGAACTATTACAAAACAGGAGACGGCCTGATAATGGTTTACGATAAGAAGAATTATTTAAAGGTGGATGACAAAATAGTAAAAGGTGTTTAGATGTTCGAGTTAAACGATAAGGTAGCTGTAGTAACCGGCGGCTCAAGAGGCATAGGAAAAGGGATTGCACTTGTTCTTGCAAGAGCAGGAGCAGATATTGCAATAGCAGATGTACTGGATGCAGGCGATGCAGTAAAAGAGATAGAGGCTCTTGGAAGAAAGGCTATATCGGTAAAAACAGATGTCTCCAATAAAAAAAGCGTCGACTCCATGATAAAGGAGGTTGTAAGCAATTTCGGGAAAATAGATATAATGGTGAACAATGCAGGAATCCTGAGACTTGCTCAGATTGAGAACATGGAAGAAAAGGAATGGGAAAAGGTTATTGACGTAAACCTCAAGGGCTGTTTTCTCTGCTCGCAGGCTGCTGGAAAGGAGATGATAAAGCAGAAGAGCGGTAGTATCATCAATATAGCATCTGTAGCAGGCATAGCTGCTTACCAGCAGGGAGCTGCTTACTCTGCTTCCAAGGCAGGCATAATACTACTGACAAAGGCCCTTGCAGGTGAATGGGGCAAGCACGGTATCAGGGTCAATGCTATCTGCCCAGGCGCTATCCAGACTGACATGACAAAGGGTATGTTAGAGGATGAAAAGATGAAGCAGGGGATAATCATGCAGGTTCCCCTGGGAAGGATAGGAGTGCCAGAGGATATCGGCGAAGCTGCCTTGTTTCTTGCATCTGATGCAGCTGGCTATGTAACAGGCCATGCACTGGTTGCTGATGGCGGATGGACAGCCAATCTGTAATTTTATTTTTTATTTTTCAATTCAGCCCTAATTAAGTAAAAGGTTTAAATACATTTCCTTCTGAATAGATTAAGATTGATGATTTCTATGGCAAAACATCATAAACATGAGGAACATAGCCACGAAGAACATAGCCATGAAGAGCATAAGCACAAGGCTAAGAACTACTGGCTGTTCTCGACTATTGTGCTGGCAGTCCTGCTGGTAGCAGTCGTGGCCTTCTACTCATTAGCAGGGTCAGGAGCAGATGTTGGTGCTCAGGCAGCAACAGACAAGGCTCTGACTTTCATAAACAACTACATGCTTAGCGGAGTAGCTGCTACAGTAGTAAGCACTGAAGACACAGGCGGTCTTTACAAAATAAGTCTGGACATAGCTGGCAGCGGCGTCGATGTCTACGTGACAAAGAACGGCTCATTACTTTTCCCTTCTGTTGTTGATATGGATGAGGAAGTTGAAGTGCCGGCAACTGATGAGGTTCCAAAAACAGCCAGGCCTGAGGCGCATGCCTTTATAATGTCATACTGCCCTTACGGCCTGCAGTTCCTGAAGGCCTACATACCTGTTATAGAGCTGCTTGGTGACAAGGCAGACCTGGAGATTAACTTCGTGCACTACGCAATGCACGGTGAAAAAGAGATACAGGAGAATAACAGGATATACTGCATACAGGAAGAGCAGAGCGAAAAATTAACTAACTACCTGAGATGCTTTGTTGAGAGTGATGATTATGAGAGCTGTCTTGCTAGTACAGGAATAGATACAGCAAAACTAGATGCCTGCATAGCAGCAGCAGATGAGCAGTTCAAGATAACAGAGATGTACAATGACAAGGACACATGGTTAAGCGGAAGCTATCCGCAGTACCTAGTTGATGCTGAGCTTGCAACCCAGTACAGTGTAGGCGGCTCGCCAACATTTATTCTGAACGGCCAGGTATTGAGTGTAACAAGGTCAGCTGACGCTATAAAACAGGCTGTGTGCGATGCATTTACAGATCCTCCGTCTGAATGTGAGCAGGTTCTAAATACGAACGCAGAATCCCCTGGCATCGGCCCTATAGGCTCAGGCAGCGGAAGCGGAACACAGGCACAATGCTAATTCGTGATCTATATGGTAGTAAAAGTATATTCAACTCCTACATGTCCTTATTGCGTTATGGCAGAGGATTTCTTGAAAGAGCATAACATAGAATTCCAGGAGATCAACGTAGCAGAGGATGAAAAAGGCCGAGAAGAGATGATTGAAAAGAGCGGCCAGCTGGGTGTTCCTGTAATAGAGATAAACGATAAGATAATAATAGGATTCAATCAGGAGGCAATAAAGAAGGAGCTGAAATTAGAATGAGATTTTAATAATTATAAGAATAACTATTGTTGATAAATATAGCAAAGAAAAAGCAAAAAAGAAGACAAAGAAGAAATGCAGTTGTTGTTAAATAGAAATCTATTTTTCTCTTTAATTCTTGTTTATTATTCCAGAAAATAGCTTACAGCTTCTCCTATGTTGCTGACTTCTACTATTGTCATGTTTAGCTCTTTACTAAGATCTAACGAATAGCTGTAATCAACCTCGCAGTATTCCATCGAGTTCAGTATCTTACAGTGTCTGGTCTTTCCTGCACGGCTTGCTGATTGATTAACAGGCACCAGAAACGTTGTTATGTTCATCTGCCTTGATGCACTGGCCTTCTCTAGTATACCGCCGGCCTGGCCTATTGAACCGTCCTCGTTTATTGTTCCTGTCATCATCACGCCTGCTTTGGGCGTCCTGTTCAGCAGGGCAAGCAGAATGGATACAGACATTGCTGACCCTGCTGAAGGCCCCTCTACAACAGAGGCATTCACCATAACAGAATATATCACATCGTAGCTTTTCAGCGATATGTTCATGTAATCAGCAGCTGCCTTTGCAGCTGTCCTGCCTGATATCTGGGTGTCATAATTGGCAAGTACATCGTTAACATTAACCAGGACAAGGCCAGAGCCAGGCCTCACTGTTGTCATAAGCCTTGCAACAACACCATTGCCTTCAGCATCAACAGCTGGAATAAGCATCTCTATGCTGTTTTCTGTAATATTAGCTGCAATAGCTGGCTCGCAGACTGGCATGGAGTAAGGCGAGAGGTTTGTGCCTGCTATGAAGCCTACAAGAAATACCATAATAAGTGATAAGACTACGTTTTCTTTCTTTATTTGGTACAGCTTTATCCTGTACTTTGTTTTTCTTCTTTTACCAGCCATAGCATCAACAGATTTCAACACCATACTCGTTAAGCAGAGCCTCTTTTACATAGACCTGCTTGTTCATCCTCACTGCAAGGGCAACAGCATCGCTGGGCCTTGAATCTATGTCAAGTATTTTGTTGTTCTGCCTTACCACAATCCTGGCCCTGTAAGTGTTGTCCTTAAACGAATCTATCTTAATAATCAGTACCTCCAGCCCGAAGTTGTCAGCTACCTCAGCAAAGATGTCATGGGTAAGAGGCCTTGTAACTATGTTATCCATGCCTCTTTCTATTGACAGGGCCTGGTCATCGCTTATCAGCATGCTGAGCTGGTAGCAGCCAGCAGAGAGATAGAGAGTATCCTCGTCAACAGCAACAGAAGCAGCTTCATAACCAAGCGTTGACAGCTCCGGAAGTAGTATTCCGCTTTTTACAAGCTCTTCTATCACAGGCTCATAAAAGTAAAGCCCTATCATTAATCCAACCAAAAAGGAGACAAATATTATTGTTAGTAATCTTTCTCTGTCACGGCTTTGCCTTCTCATATCAATAAAATGACTTCCTATATTTTAAAGTTTTTCTCAGGTGCCCCTGCAAAAACTATAAATAGGGGTTTAATCAAAGCTTAAGTATGAATATGAAACTAATAGGTGCCATTGTTGTAATAGTGGTTGTTGCAGCAGCGGCATGGTATATGGGTCTGATTTAGTCCCAGAGCGCGGCATCTTCTGATATAGACTAGTTGATACTAGTAGTAATTATTAGAATATATGAGATAAAGAACTATTTCCTGAGCATGAAGCCGCAGTCGCATCTTTTCCTGCTTTCAGTTAGAATGTGCTCTCTTTTGCAGACAGGGCACACCATCCTTACCTTGCTGGATTCCCTTTCTGCCCTTTCCATTCTCTTCAGCTCAGCCATCTCCCAGTTTGAGCCCCTGCGGGTTTTGCAGGTGCGACAGATACCATCAATGGCCAGGTCTGTTTTTGCAACAACACCGTTGCACCTCGGACATCTTGCAAACTGCCGCTCATCAAAACTGTCGATGGAAACCATAAATCAATAATTGTTTCCAAAGGTATATAAACGCCTGCGCTCTGCAGAAACTAAAACTTTTTACATCTTTACAATAACTGATATTGATGGGGCTTCTCGATAGACTAAGAAATTCCTTCAGAAAGGAAGAAACTGTCAAGGAGGTAGAATTATCCTTAGATGAAATCATTGCCAGGGCAGACAAAAAAATCGAAGAGGCTGAATCAGAAGCAGTTGCAAAGGCATATGAATCTGTGGAAAAAACAGCAAAAGAGCTGGAGGCCCTTTCCGTCCTCATTGATAACCTGGAAAAACTGAGTCCAGAAGGGGTCATGCAGGCGCCAAAGGCAGTTAAGAAAAGGTTCTGCAGCTACTCGAAGAACCAGATAGCATCAATAAAAACGCCTCCAAAAGAGCTTGCTGCAATAAAGGAGTTCCTCAACAGAACGTATACAACAGTGCATAACCTAGGAGGCCTTACCCAGAAACAGATAATGCACATCGAATTCTTTTTCAAGGAGGATTTCAGGCCAGTTATCAAGAAGTCAAGGGAGATAAGCGATATTATCGACGAGGCACGGCAGTGCATAAGAGCCGGCAATACAGATGCCTACAGAAAGATAAAGGATATGCACAAGAATATGCAGGAGCTTGACAGAAGTATTAACGAAAATAACAGCAGGGTAGCTGTTATACACAGCGGGATAGAAAGGCTAAGAAACGACCAGAAAGAGCTCTCTGATAAGATAGACAGTATAGACACAGGCGATTTTAGGCAATATAGTAATGAAATAGACGAAGCAGAAAAGAAAACAAGGCTCATAGAGCAGGATCTGGCTTCTTACCTCTCCATAGAAAAGCTTCTGAAGAAGCTGGTTCATGAGAAAGAGATGAAGAACGAGCTACTTGATGCTTATACAGAATCGCCAGTGAAAGCTCTGCTCCAGGACGAAGAAATGAAAATAATGGGATTCGTGAAGGAGGCACTGGAGCTTCACAAGAAAGGCAGCATAGATGTTGATGAAAAGAAGATAGAGAAAGCGACCAACATAATAGGCAATCCCGGCTATCTAAAAGAGCAGAGAAAGAGGCTGCTTGAGGCAATGAAAGAAACTGATAAAAAGAAGGAGCACATGAACAAAATAATAATGCCCAGGCTTGAGAGTAAGGAAGCACTGGAAGAAGAAAAAAGCAGGGTTGGGTCCGATATAAAGAAGCTTGAGGAAAGCCTCACGAAAATACCAAAAGAGATTGAAGGCATAGAGCAGCAAAAGAAACTGCTGAAAGAACAGATAGAAGGCGCAGCCTCGGAAATAATGAAAGCAAAGATTAGGATAAAGTAAGGTTTAAATAATTGAAAATTTAACTTATTCTATGCCTGTTAATTTCGGGAAAACATTCTCATCAGCACTTAGGTATGCACTCAGCCTCAAAAGAATCCTGCCTTTCTTCCTGATAAATCTTATTGTTGCTGCATTTGTCTTTGTATTCATAGATTATGCTGTTGATATCCTTCCTATGGTCATATCAGGCTCATTTACCAGCATACCTATTACAACACTGATATATGCCACACTTGCGTTTGTAGCGATTATTGGTGTTACAGCTCTGCTCAGGATTTATGTGCAGGCAGCAATAACTGACAACGCAGCTTCATACTGGCAGAAAAAGAGGAAGAAGCTTACCAAATCCTTCCCCGGCAGCAGGAAATACATTACCGTGCTTCTGGCACTTGTCCTTGCAGGAGTGATAAGCAGCATAATAACCGCAGTTCTTGCATATATACCAACAGCAGGAAACTTCCTTTCAGCACTAGCATCCATATTGTTCGGGCTTATATTCCTGTTTATTATACAGATAGTGGTCATATCAAACAAGGGAGTTGTTGATTCGATCAAGGCTGGTTACGCACTCTTCATGAAAAGCAAGCTTGATGTATTGGTTTTCTGGATTGTCCTTGTCATACTGTCTATTATAATTGCGTTGGTTGCAATAATACCGATAGCAGTGGCTTTAATCCCTGTAATAGGCCTGCTGGCGGAATCGTTAATAGTGCCTGGAGCATCCACAGCTGCTATACTGGGTGATATAATACCTTTGATAAAGGCGAACATGCTCTCTATTGCTGTTGCCAGCATAATAACCTCGTTTATAATTGCTTATCTATCCGTATTCCAGGAAGCAGCAAAAACCTTTTTCTACCTGCAGAAGAAGAAACGATAAAATGCTCTCTATTAGAATAGGCCGCGGTTGAACTGGTCTATAAATTCTCTTGCTGCTACAACGAATTCTTTATGACCGTAGCAACTAAATGATACGATTTCGACTTCCTTGTACGGCTCGTTTCCGTTCTTCGGTATAAGATAAATGCTTATTCCGCCATCAATTGTTTTAGGAAGGTTATCTCTGTTAACGTGGTAGGAAATAGATGCCCCGATTAAACGGTACTCTGGGTATAGCTTTGCCATCTCAGGCGATAATGGCACTCTGCTTTTTTCCAGGTGGTTTATTCCGTCTGTCATAGGATACGACTATAGTAGAAATCTTTTTAAGAATAATCCTTTGGAAAGGATTATTTGTATTCTCGCCAGACGTGATGGCACTTCGTGCATCTAAAGAATTGAGTAGGCGGCTCGTCTGCAGAGCGTGTCTGCTGCAGCCACCAGTAGGCTTTTTGATTGTCGCACTCAGGGCAAGCCTTGTCTGTAGTCGGCAGCATTGTCTCGTTTTTCTCCAGAACAACGATACCCTTGATCTTCTTTTTTTCCTCGACTATCCTGAGGTCCTTTATTGACCTCTTTTTCTCAGAACCGCAGCTTCTGCACTTCAGTACAACGCTCTTTCTTTTCTTAACCGGCAGCATTATTGCTCCGCACTTGGAGCAGAATTCGATTTTGCTTCCCTTTTTGCTTGTTTTTTTCTTCATTCGCTTTCACTTTTTATAATTATTAGTCTTTCTTCTTTGTTCACTTATGTTTAAATCTTTATTTATCATAATTTTATAAAAATCATTTTCCCACCAGAAGGGAATAATTTTGGTTTCCTTATATTTTAAAGGCAATAACTTTATATAATTTGAGTGGGAAGGTAAATGGGATGGGTCAGTCTCATTAATGGGGTGATTGGTATCAAAAATTTTAATGTTGTGAAGCTTGACAGCAAGGGAAGGATAATAGTTCCGTTCCACATAAGGGATTACCTGGGGCTGAAAGAGGGCACAGAGCTCCTTGTAACCAACAATGAAAAAAGAGAGCTGAAAATACTTCCTTTGATGAACGGGAAGACAAGTGAGATAAGAATCATGCTTTCTGATATGCCTGGCTCCATGGCAAAGATAGTCAATACAATAGCAAAGCACAACGTAGACGTGCTCATGAGCATGAGCCAGACAATAGAAAAAGGCAAGTCAGCTGAGTGGACAGCCATGGTTGACACAAGCAACTGCAAGGATTTGAAAAAGTTGGAAACCAGCCTCCTTGCACTGAGCGTAGTCAAAAAGGTAGAGGTAGAAAAGCGTTAGAGGTTGAATGATATGGTATTAGAAACGGAGGAAAAGCCTGTAGAGAAACCTGTTGTTTTGCAGGAATTATTCATACCTACAAATGAAAATATGCAGAAGAATCTTCACACAAGCCTTACGCGTCTCTACGGAGAATACGTTACTCAGGAAATAGAAAGACATTCCAGAGACAAAGAATATGTTATTCATATAGCCGGGAATAACGGAGACGGCTCTGGTATAGTGTCCTATGTACGTGCAGCTGAAGAAATACCAAAAGAGATACTTGACAAATCAGGCAAGAACAAAGCCAAAGGCATAACCGGTTCTGATTTCCTGCTTGAGGAGCTGTACAAAAGGCCAAGCTGGGGATTTAAAACAAATGGCAACGCCATAGATCCTAGATACATCTATCCTGAGGCAATTGATACGTATAGAGAGTATGTTTTTGACGAAGACAAAAAGCTGGTTCCCAAGAACGAGGCAAAAGAGCGGCAGTATGTTAACGGGAAATTGCTGGTCGTCAGGTTCCTTGACCAAGGCTCAACCCCAAGAATGTGCATACTTGGAGCGAATGACAGGAACATGGATGAGATTATAGAGCAGAGGAAGAAGGAAGGGAAAAAAGTAAAGGTTGTATTCGAGAACAGGTTCAGGAACATTGCCAAAGCTGTTCTGGATAATCTGGGCATTGATTATGACCCCGATACTGTAGTCAGGAAGGCTGAATCTTACATCAACAGGCCTATCTACCTGCCTGACGGAAGAGACAGGACCGGCGATTATGATATAGGTATAGAAATAGGCGAGACCTTCAACACAGCCAGGGCAAATAACCTGAAACCGTATATGGAATTGTTCAAAACATATCCGGTAGAGATAAGCTGCTACAAAAACTAAGGATTATGATTGTTTTCATCGTCATTCAAGATTGTCACTGACTTTATAGGAGTAGTTAACATTGATTTAGCGCCCCTTTTCAACAGTTCTCTACGAATGCTGTGAGCCCTTTTCTTTGGTATCAGAAGCCTTGTTTCAATATAAATATTTCCGTATGATTTTATTGCCTCCTTAGCAAATAGCTTTTCCTTATTTATATAATCAAAAACCTCGGTTTCTCTGGGGTACGGGACATCCACTTCATAATAACCGTAGTTTTTTGCTAAAGCTGCACCTTCTAATGCAATTTTGATTATCTGTGCTTCTTCGTATTTCCACTGGTCTTCCATATCCTCCATTATATGCGGCCCGGTATACAAACCAGCTACTGAAGTATATAACTTGTCCACTACATTATAGTCATTTGAACTAATTGTTGTACCTGTCTGTGTATTTTCAATTATAATATTCCCAAAACCAGAAGGCCCAGCCAGCTCTGTTGTGCCTTCTGAATCCCAAATCTGAACTTGGTCGTTTTTACCGCCTATGTTGTTTCCTTTTATCATTATATATGGTGCTTCATCACCGTAGAGTTCTTTATAAGTATCATTATTGAGAAAGAGCTCTTTCGCAGTACTGGTATATTCAGTATAGCACCACAGAATCCTGTCTTCCTTCCTTCTCTCGTTTTTTTTAAGTTTTAGCAATTCTGAGAGGTCCGCAGCATCTAGATTTTTATAAAAGGCAAGAACTATATCAACGTCACCATAACCAAGGTCACAAAGTTTTTGCATATCATAACCCCTAAGCATCCCTTCCTTTGCCCAGTCACTACCAGTAATAGCTATATCTAAAGCAAGCTTATCTTTTCTACAAAGCTCTGCAGGCACGAGCTGCGGTCTTACAGCAACAGCCTCTAAAGCAACATCCCCGGTCTTTACATAACCTATAAACTTTGGGGAATATTTTCTAGAACCGGGCTCGTATCCAGAGGTATATAAATCAGCATCATCTAAAAGGGCTTTAGTACTCCATCTATCAGGATGATTCAAAGATCCTACAGGAAGACCAAACCTAAGTTTTTTCATTCTTCTCACGCAATACAATTCTAAAAATCTGGATTTGCAGTATTCCAGGTATAATTTTTGGGATTATTATGGTGCCAGAAAAGTTTTTAAACCTTATGAAAAGCGGGAAAAATGCCTATATTCCGACAAAGTACAGGGCAAGCCTTGGATAGCCGAGCAAGGGCACGGCAAAAAGAACCTTGCCGATTATCTGCTCCTTCTTTACAATGCCTGAATCAGGAACAGGATTGTTGTCGCCTTTTATAATATAACCGTCCTCCTGAACTTCGATTATTCTGTGAACAATCGTATACTGCACATCGCTTCTCTGGTAAATAACGATGTCATTGACCTGAAAATCACCCGCGCCGGTAACAAACAGCAGGTCGCCTCGATGCAGTATAGGCTCCATGGAGTCAGAAACAACAGAGACAATAGGCATTGAGGTGCCTGTTGCAAATGCAAGCCCCTGGTAGAATATCCATGCTACCAAGAAAGCCACGAGAATCTCGCCGAAATCCTTCAGGTAATTAGACATTAGAATACCTTGTAATAGATAACTTAAAAAGTTTAAGCACCGCCCCTTGACTCGCCTGAGAGGCCTGAGGCAATTAAGTGCGCAACCCTCAAAGGCTCAGGAAGTGCAGACCTAACGCAGGTGATATTCAGTATCTCTTTTGATTCTTTGTCATCAATACCAGCTCTTTGATAGTAAATGCTCTTGCTGTTTTTAGTAAATGTATGGATTCTGCCTGCCTTTTTCACTATAGCAAGCCTCTTTTTATAATCATTGAATATCTTCGTTGTTTTCCTGAACCTCTTCATGTCAGGCTTTTTTCTTTGCACAGCTATTACCGGCAGCTTTGTTATTCTGTTTAGCTCTTTTAAATCAACCAAATTAAAGCCTGCCATTGTTATTCCCCCAAGCATTATTACTGATAGCTGGTCATAGTGCCTGCTCTTCAGTATGCTGTCGGCAATTCTTTCTGTCGCATCCAGCCCGTCTTTTTCTATTCTTGTTGAGAGCAGGCCATCCATAAAAGAGCTGCCCCGGAAAACAGCTCCGATTATCAGAACCCTCTTCTGCGAGAATCGAAATGCGCAGTCATCCCAGGCAATTATGCGTACCTCTTTTTTTATCATAATCAATACAATTAGTTATTAGAGAAAGAAGATAAAACTCTTTTCTTACTTCTTTGCGTGCTGGAACTTCTTTCTGAGATCCTTTGCATCGGCAATTATCTGCTCTGCTGCGTCGAGCAGCGATTTCTTTGGGTCTGTGCTCTTGACAACAAGCACAGGCTTTGACAGGTAGGGATGATCCACAGCATAAGCGCTGTAGTTGATCTTGCCCTTCCACAGCTTTTCATTAATCAGGTTGACAAAAGTCAGGTTGCTCAGGCTTATCTTCAGCCTGTCTTTCTTCTTTTCAAGAACATCGATTTTCATCCAAAAACCTCTTCCAGGTCGTCAATATTAATTGTCTTTCTGAGCTCGATTCTCGGGCAGGCCGTATTCACGAACGAATCTGCCTTGATGCCCTCTAGTTTTTCGTTGCTTATCTCATCCATTATTAGGATGAAAGCCTTTTTATCTTTATTTTTCAGGTATTTTCTTGCTTCTTCTGCTTTTTCAAGATTAAACTGGCCTTTCTTTGACGAGACCAGTATGCCAAATGTCTCTGCCTCTTTGGCCTTTGCAATTCTCGCATACCTTTTCTTCTCAGGCAGGTCAGAACTGACCTCTATTCTTCTTTTTTCCAGGTCAAGTACGTAGGTTTTTTTACCTTTAACTGCAGTTGAATGAAACGTGCCAGACCCGATGAAAAGGAAGGCGTCTACTTTATCTTTTATTTTTTCTGCACTGCCTGTGAAGCAGCCAAGTATCTTTCCGCCAATCACAGGCTTTTTCCCAGCCTCCTTTAGCTTAGAGGAGGCTACATCCAGCAGGTCTTCATATTGAAGAGATGTCAGTAGCCCTATTCTCTCTTCCCCGATAACAGAAAAATCAATATTATCTATATTCAAATCCATTTTCCATGGATAATAAAGAACAGACACGCTGGTTTCAAAATTTTTATAGAAACTCTCATGGCCAACATGGACCAGTAAATCGCATTTCAGCTGCATTGCTTCATCATCCCTCAGGTCGCAGGCACCGTAGCAGGGATCTGCTGATAATATAACCTCTATGCCTTCTTCTTCTATGCCCTTGGCTATCTCCAGGGCCCTTGTCTTCAGGCCCTCTGGCAACTGCAGTAAAATGCGCTTAGGATTCTTTTCCTTGATGTGCTCAACCAGCTCTTTAATCATGCTCAGTCTTTGATTATTACATATTTAAATATTGAAGATTGATTTATTTCTATGCACATTCTTAAGCTGGAAAACGTGGAGAAGACCTACAAGCTTGGTGATGTCAGGCTCAAAGTCCTGAACGGCATTGACCTGGCAATAAAGAAAGGCGAGCGTATTGCAGTGATGGGGCCTTCCGGCTCTGGCAAGTCAACAGTGCTGCACATAGCTGGCTGCCTTGACAGGCCGACAAAAGGCAGGGTTTTTGTTGATAACAAGGATGTATCAAAACTAGGCGATTCGGACCTTGCGCGAATAAGAAGAGAGAAGGTCGGTTTCGTATTCCAGTTCTTTTATCTTGTGCCGTCGCTTACCTCTCTGGGCAACGTGATGCTGCCTATGATATTTTCAGGGCGGCAGAACAAGGAAAGAGCAGTTAAACTGCTAAAGGGCGTAGGGCTTCCTGAAAGAATGGAACATCTGCCATCCCAGCTCTCAGGCGGCGAGCGCCAGCGGGTAGCAATAGCAAGAGCCATGGCAAATGAGCCGGATATAATCATGGCTGACGAGCCTACAGGCAATTTAGACTCAAAGTCAGGAAAAGAGGTAATTGATTATCTGTTGAAATTAAACAAGGAAAAGGGCATAACACTTATCATAGTTACCCATGACAAGAATATTGCATCCTGTGCTAACAGAATTATTTATTTAAAGGATGGGAAGATAATAAAAGAAGAAAGGAAGAAGAAAAAGTGATTAACATGAAAATACTGCTGCCGTTATTCCTGTTGCTGCTGGCATGCACAGCCAATGCTTTGACGGTCACTGTCCAGTCAAGCGTAACACCGTCGACAATAGTGCCGGGCAACAGCGGTTACCTGGAATACATAATCACTAATGCAGGCACAAATCCTGTTTCAGTCAATCTTTTGTCACTGCAGCTGGATTCACCTATGATAGCAGACAGCTATTCAAAGAGTCTAGGAAGCGTGGCTGGATCAAGCAGCGGGTCTGCTATAATAAAGTTTACAGCCCCGTCAGGCACTGCTTCTGGCTTCTATTCTGCCAAAGCGACCATAAGAGTATGCGACACCTCCTGCGAGGATTATATACAATACAGCATAATAAAAGTACAGTCACCATCTACCATAGAAATAACAGCTGAGCCTGACTCACTAAAGCCTGGCCAGAACCAGACAGTAACATTTACTTTAAGAAACAAGGGCGAGGCTGTTAACAGTATCGTGTTCACGTGGGCAGATGCAAGCGGGAATATCCTTCCGCTTGGCTCTGACAATCGTAAGCTTATTACCAGCATAGGCAGCAACTCTGCCTACCTTGTTCCGATAAAGATGGTTGTCAGCCCTGATGCTAATCAGGGTATCTACCCTCTCTCCATAAGCCTGTCCTACAGCGACCAGACAGGAAGAGAGCAGAATATCTCATCAACACTCGGCATAAGAGTAGCAGGGGATTTCAAATTCATAGTTTCTATTGAGTCGCAGAGCCTTGTTGCGCCAGGCATGCCAGGTACAGCTGAGATAAAAATTGCAAATGCCGGCACCCAGGAAGCCCAGTTCCTTACAATAAGCCTGCTCGAGTCGTCTCCGCTAGGAAGCATAAAGCCAGCAGTAATCTATGTCGGGAACCTGGAATCAGATGACTATGATACTGAGACAGTCAGTTATGTAGTAGGCAGCACAAGCCCGGGTGATTATCCTCTTAATCTTGAGATTTCCTATAAAGACATATACGGTAATTCTTATTCAGACATTTACAGTGCAGGCATCACCGTATCTTCAAGCGACTATGTAGCTGCACAGACAAGGGACTACAGTTTTATATTCTACATAGCTATTGCTGTAATCGCCTACCTGCTCTACAGGAAGTTCAGGAAGAAGAAACGATAATATTTGAAGATTAGTTATAAGAATAATTGATTGATAATGATTACTGACTTGTTTTCAATTGCCTACAGGAACCTGAGAAGAAGGAAACTGAGGACGTTTCTAACCCTGCTTGGAATAGTTATTGGAGTTTCTGCTGTTGTTGCCCTGATATCTGTTGGCCAGGGCATGCAGATGGGCATCAACGATATGTTCGAGGGTATTGGTGCTGACATGTTAATAATAACGCCTGGCGGCGGGGTGGAAACAGGTGTCACGCCAGTTAGTTCCGGCATCTCTGCCTCCAAATTATATAAACACGATGTAGATGTTGTTAATTCTGTGTCAGGCATTGAGCATGCCTTTGGTATGATTTCAGACATAGCAAAGGTGGAATTCAGAGGCCAAGTAAGATATCTAATGATTTTCGGCGTTCCTACCGATAAAGAGTCAAAGGAGATGTCAGAGGGCATCAATCTCTTCAAAATAGAACAGGGCAGGAGACTGGATGCAGGCGACCAGTACAAGGCAGTTGTAGCAGGCGTGGTTGCAAGGGATTTCTTTGATAAAGAAATTGAGATTGGTGACAAGCTTCTTATCAATGATGTGGAATTCAGGGTTGTTGGCATCCAGAAAAAGAGCGGCTCTCCTATACATGACAGGATGGTAGCAATCCCTTCAGACACAGCGCGAGAGCTGTTCGACAAGCCTGAAGAGGTCTCTACAATATTCGCAAAGGTCAAAGAGGGTGTCTCACCGAGCGAGGTTGCTGAGAAAGTGGAAAGAGCCATGAGGGATGACCACAATGTAGACGAAGGCGAGGAAGACTTTACTGTTGAATCAGCTGAGCAGATGATCTCAAGTTTGAATACAATCCTGGCTGCTGTCCAGGCTGTTTTGATAGGCATTGCTGCAATATCCCTGCTTGTGGGCGGCATCGGCATAATGAACACAATGTATACTTCTGTTGTGGAGCAGACAAGCAATATCGGCCTTATGAAGGCCATAGGCGCAAGAAACCATGATATAATGCTTTTATTCTTGTTAGAGGCAGGAATAGTCGGCCTGATTGGAGGGGTAATAGGAGTCAGTATAGGTATTGTTTTGGGGAAAATAGTCGAAGCAGCAGCTGTTGGTTTTGGCATCGATATATTCAAGGCAGCTGTAACACCGGAACTGGTTATAGGTGCTCTGCTGTTTTCATTTATAATCGGCACAGTATCAGGGTTATTTCCAGCACGGCGTGCAGCAAAGATGAATCCTGTTGATGCAATGAGGTACAGATAATGTTGAAGGAATATGTAAGATTCACGATAAGCAATATTGCAGCTAGGAAAAAAAGAAGCATGCTGACAATACTCGCTATAGTGATAGGCATAGCTGCTGTAGTTGCTTTAATCTCACTAGGCTATGGCCTGCAGAATACCATTGACGAGCAGTTCGAATTAATGGGCACTGATAAGTTAATGATAATGCCTGGTGACCTTATGTCCACCTTCATGGGATCAGGAACAGAGTTCACACAACATGAGCTGGATATTGTCCAGAGGGTTAACGGAATCAAGGTAGCTGGCGCCATGATATACAAAGTTGCAAGGGTCGAGTTCCGCGGCGATACAAAATACACGTATGTCTCAGGCATACCAACGGATGAGACAAGGGAAGTGATAGAAAGCATGCAGAATTTCAATGTAGTAGAAGGCAGGGACCTCAAGGAAAGCGACACCAATGCTGCGATTGTCGGCTATCTTGTTGTAAACAACGGCTTCTTTGAGAAGAACCCTGAGGTAGGGGATAAGATTGATGTAGAGGGCAGAAGCTTCAAGATTGTCGGTGTTATGGGGAGGATAGGAAACGAAGGCGATGACACTCAATTGCTGATTCCGTTAGACACAGCAAGAGAGGTGTTTGACGAGCCGGACAAGATAGACATTATAATTGCGCAGACAGAGGATGGTTATGACCCAGGCAGTGTTGCCGAGGATGTGTCAGAGGCACTCAGAAAAGACCGCAGCCTGAAGAAGGGCGAAGAAGATTTCACAGTACAGACATCCGAGCAGCTGATGGATACGTTTTCCTCTATTTTTTCTTTAGTTCTGATGGTTGTGATAGGCATTGCTGCAATATCCCTGCTTGTCGGAGGTATTGGAATAATGAATACAATGTATATGTCTATACTGGAGAGAACAAGGGAGATAGGTGTCATGAAATCCATAGGAGCAATGAATAAAGACGTTCTGACCATCTTCCTTATAGAGAGCGGTTTCCTCGGGCTGTTTGGCGGTGCAGTAGGCTGTGCAATAGGAATAGGCATAGCCAAGGCAGTAGAGCTGGTAATCAGTCAGCAGTTCATCGCACTGAAGACAGCAGTCACATGGGAGCTCATAGCAGGCGCACTTTTGTTCTCATTCATAATCGGAATAATCTCAGGCTTTTTGCCAGCTAGGCGCGCAGCAAAGATGGATCCTGTTGTTGCACTGCGATACGAGTAAAGATTTGAGAACTAACTGAAAAGGCTTTAAACAAATTTAGAATAAACTAATCTCCATAATGCCTGCGAACCGCGTCTGGAACCCCATCTAAAACGACTTCTCTATATTTTTCAGTTTTTGGGTCTATTGATCCGACTGTTCTGCCGTTTTTATACTGTTCAGCATACCAATTTAACAGGGTAAGTGCTGAGTTTAAGACCTCTACACGAGTAAGTACTGGTGGGTCTCCGCGCAGGGCCTCGAATTCCTTGAAGTTTCCGGGTGTGGTCTGAAGTTCCATTACATACGGTCCTCTCATCCAGTCCGCGATTTTCTTGAGTATGTTCATATATTTCATAGATTATTTCTACCCTTCAAAATATTAAAACTTTCCCATATGCTAATATGTTTTGTACCAGAAGACGAACTGCAAACGAATTTAAAATTACCAGGCAATCTATAGGCAGATAGCAATGGCAGCTGTTCTTGAAGAGATTAAAAAACAGACCCTTATCCTGATAACAGCAGCACTTGGTTTTGTGGCAGCGCTTATCTGGAAAGACGCAGTTTCAGCCTGGCTAAAGCCTTTGTATGAAAGTGCAGAAGGCGCAACAGGCCTGACAATCGCAGCAATAGTAATAACAGTAGTCGTAGTAATAATAACCATCATACTTGCAAAGATACTAATGCCGAAGGCCGGCAAAAGATAGGGTCGCTGTTTCTTTTTTCTTTTTTAATTCATTGTCGCCTGCGCAAAGTTTTAAAAAGAATATAGTCAATTATCATAGTTCAGTGGTTCTATGATTGTTAAGAAGACATGTGCAGCATGCGGGACATGCGTTGCTGTGTGCCCGTTTGATGCGATTCGGATAAAGGACATAGCTGTTATCGATCCTGTTAAATGCACGAATTGCGGGCTGTGCGTAAAAGCCTGCCCTGTTTCAGCAATTGAGGTAGAAAAATGATTAAAGACAGATACGATGCTGTTGTTATTGGTGCAGGGCCTGCTGGCTCTGTTGCAGCCAAGGTCATGGCTGAGGCAGGCATGGACGTTTTGCTTATTGACAAAAAGAGCGAGATAGGCCATGTAAAGAGGTGCGGCGAGGGCTTGGGAGCAAATCATTTGAGATTAGCAGGAATAGAACCAAACCCATTATGGATAAGAAGGCAGATAAACGGTGCTCTTGTTTTCTCGCCAGATATGACAAAGATTACGATGGATACAAAGGAGGTCAGCAGCTATCTTATTGAGAGAAAGGTCTTTGATAAATTCCTGGCAATAGAAGCGGCAAAAGCAGGAGCAACTGTGCAGGCAAGAACAGAGGCGGTTGATTTGATAAGAAACAATGGCAAAATTGCAGGCATTGTTGCAGAGTATATGGGAGGCAGGTACGAGATAAAAGCAGACCTTGTTGTTGCTGCTGATGGCGTTGATTCTGTTATTGCAAGGCAGGCAGGCATCAACACTACGCTGAGATTGGATGATTTGAACTCCTGCGCAGAGTTCGAGATGTCTGGCATAAAGATGGAAGATCCAAACAAGATAATGATATACTTCGGCAATGATATTGCTCCAGGAGGTTATGCCTGGGTTTTCCCAAAAGGCGATGATACTGCTAATGTCGGCCTTGGCATACGGGCATCAAAAGCAGTTAATGCCTACGAGTATTTGCAGAGATTTGTGAAGAAAATGGGTTTTGATTCTGCATCTGTTATAGAGGTCAATATAGGCGGCGTGCCTGTTGGAGGCAATATTAACGAGTACGTTCTCGACAACTTCATGGTTGTTGGTGATGCAGCACGCCAGGTCAACCCAATTCATGGTGGCGGCATCGGGCTGTCAATGGCTTCTGCCAAAATATTGGCTGAAACTGCTATTAAGGCATATAAAGAAAAGGACTTCTCTAAAAAGAATTTATCAGACTATGAAAAACAATGGGAAGAGCAGTTCAGTAAGAAGATGTCGAAGCTCCTGAAGCTCAGGAAATTCGCAGAGAAATTATCAGACGAGCAGATGAATGACATAGCAGCAAAGGTTGCCGGCACTGACCTCTACGAGCTCAGCCAAGGCAGGTTCGCGTCTTTCATAAAGCTCGTCGGCAAGTCGCCTGGCATAGTCAAGTACTTACCGATACTGATGATGGCTTAGCTGTTTCACAGAAACTTAACAAACCTGTTGGTCTTGTCAACTAGAATATTTTTTGGCTCGAGCTGCTTGTCAGATAGCTCAAAGCCCATAATAATAACTTCTTCGCCTTTTTTGATTAAGCGGGCAGCAGCGCCGTTCATACATATGGTGCCTGATTTCTTTTCTCCAACCATGACATAGGTCTCCAGCCTTTGGCCGGTTGTGTTGCTTGCAACCAAGACCTTCTCGCCAGGCAGGAATCCTGCCTTTTCTATGAGGTCCTCATCAATAGTGACGCTTCCTGTATATTCTACCTTAGCATCTGTTACAGTTGCATTATGGATTTTTGAACGCAATATCCATCTCATAATAATACCTGACTATAACTATAATTATAAACTAACACAAAAAAACAAAATAACTACTTTACCAGTTTCCTTAACTCACTGCCTTTGTCCTCTGCTGTTTCCAGGATACTCCCTATCTCTTCTATTGTAAAGGACGATGTTCCGCCTTTCTGCAAAGAACATATCTTAATGCCTTCTGAGTCCACAGTGCCTACAGTCAGCCTTGCTTCCAGTGCCTCGCTTTCTGCAAGGCCAGGGTCAACAACGATATAATCCCTTATCTTGGCAAATGTTGTTGAGATTGGTATGCCTTTCATTGGCAATGCCTTCTTGCCCTTCCTGCTGAAAACAGGCTTTTCATCTTCTATGTCTGGTATCTTTGCGCTTCGCAGAGCAGCCACAGCTGCAAGGCCTGCTGCATCTATGAGGTTGCCGTCGTTGTCGATGATGTCTATATCGACAAAAACCATCCAGACCTTCTCGCCGGGTGTTATGCAGAGCTTTTTGAAATCTATTGCCTTGCTCTCTCTTATTGCCCTGTCAACCACTCTCGCAAGCTCTATTGAATCCTCTCCTGGAGGACCGCTCTCAAAGTCCGGCGAAGCAAGTGGCAGGAATTCTGATGATACGCTCAGCACGCCCTCGTCAGGCGAATCCGGATATGGCTCGCCCATATCCATCTTAACTCCAGCAACAACCTCTGTGTCGCCAAGCCTGACACGTGCAGAACCCTCTGCTGATGTCACGAAGTTTGTTTCTATGGTAACCTTCCTGTACTTGTCAGCAGCCCTGTTGTCAAGCCTCTTCTTGTTTCTCATTATCTCCCTTACAAGATCAGTATCTATTCCTATCATACTTTCACCTCTTTTTCATGCATGACCTCTTCCAGCGAATACCTCTTTCGTAAGGCCTGCTTCTGCTTTTCGTATATCTTTTCGCAGCCCTTGATTGCCAGCTCTATTAACTGTTTAACGTCGCTTCTTTTTGCAAGCCCGTCCATCTGGAGAAGTGTTATTGCCTTCTTCCTCGGATAGTAGGCAATCGGCAGGTCCAGCTCTCCTTCTGTATCCTCCTTGCCGCTGATATCAAGGACCTTCTTGCCTTCCACGATGCCAGCTGAGCAGCTTGCTATAAGGTCCCTCATAGGAACGCCTGCATCAGCAAGAGCAAGCGAAGCTGCATTTATGCCAACGCACCTGCTGGATGCATTTGCCTGCAGCACTTCAATGTGCACGTCTATTGCTGTTTTCGGGAATTCTTCTAAGAACAGCACAGGCTCTATTGCCTGCCTTGTAACAAAAGAGATTTCCGTAGAGCGTCGGTTGTGACCTGGCCTGCTCCTGGTTTCTGTAGAGAACGGAGCCATGTTGTACTTTGTTCTCAGGATGGCCTTCTCTGCCTCTTCAGCATGGCGCGGATGCACTTTCTTCGGGCCGTATACACCGGCAATAGCCATTGTATCACCAAGCCGGAAGAAAGCAGAACCGTCCGCCTTTTTCAGCACGCCGACCATTGCCTCTATAGGCCTTAGCTCGTCTAATTTTCTTCCGTCTATCCTCTTATCATTCTTTATCAGTTTTTCTGTCATCGTAATCACCTTCCTTTTTTTCGAATATATCCTCCTTTGCTGGCTTTGCTTCAAACGTCCTGCCCATTCTTTTCTCAAGCATAGCCTTTACCTGGTCTGTAAGTCCCTGTATATGGCTCTTCTGCTCTATGTAAAGAACAGACTCAGCAGCTATATCCTCGTTTTCGCCTTTGACCCAGACAAGCCCGTTCTGGCCAACAACTATCTGCGTCTTTGTCAGGTCCTTTATCATCTCAACCATGGACCCGCTCCTTCCTATTATTCTCGGTACCTTTGCAGGAGTGACCTCTATGATCCTTCCTCCACGCAGCTTCCTGCAGCGTCGGCTTTTCATTGAGAGCTGCACGCTCTTTGCCCTTGTCACTGTTGATATCTCGGCAAAGATAAGGTCGCCGTAATCAAAGTATTTTGTCAGGTCCGTTTTTGTTAAATCAATGAACTCGTCAACTGCCTCGTTCAGCGGAAGCACTGCCTGGTACGGGGAGTTTATATCAACTATCCACTTTGAAAAGGATATATCCTCTATCTTGCCGATAACGCCGTCTCCCCTTTTCGGGTTGTAGATGCCGCGCAGCGGTATAACAAAAAACAGGTTGTTCTTCTGTTCTGCAAGGCCTATCACCTTGGAGAATATCTTTCCGTCCTCTTCAAATGTACCGTGTCCTGCTACACCCTCTCCAAGAGGGTCACCAGGAATAACAAGCTTTCTGTCTGATTCTTCTGCCATATTAAGACACCTCCTCTATTTTTGCATTTCCCTCTGTTATTGAATTCAATCTTCTAAAAACATCATCTCTCATACCAGCTGGTATTGACAGCTTCACAAGCAAGGCACCGTTGCTCAACCACTGCTGGTTCTGCATCTTACCCAGATCCTTGATTATGCCAAAAGCCATGCCAGAATACTGGGCAGGCACCTCTATCGAGAGTACGAGCTCTTCTATTGATATGGGTATCACAGGCTTCAGCGCGCTGACCACGCCATCAATCTGCTCATTTGCAGGCCTGAACGGGTCTATAGAAACCTTTGACTGCTCCATGGCTGTGAGTATCCTCTCAATAGGATGCGGCAGCCTTGTCTGCGGGTTTATCGCATGCCTTGAGATGAAGGAGGCGATCTGCCTCTTCTTCTCATCCGTCTTTCTTCGCCTAAAATCAGTTGTGGTCTGGAGAAAGCCCTTTTTCACTATAATCTCAGCTATCTCCTCAGCATCTTGAGTTCTGAACGCGTGCTCAAGATCGCTTTCCGAAGATTTCAAGCCTTTGCCTGAATCGCTGAATACGGAGTTAACAGCAAGCATCTTAGAAACAGACACAGACCTGCCTTCCCTGAGCTCGTAAGCAATATCAGGGTCAACCAATACCTCAAAGTGTTTTCCTTCTTTTTCCAACCTGGCAATAATTGCCTTTTCAACTGTAACCATCTGTTCACCACGTAATGAACAACCCGTTCAGTAACTATAATATAGGGTCGTATCGTAAACTCTTTATAACTTGTATGGAAAAGAATTTAAATGGAATTTTACTCTTTGAAAATTATTGCAGTTTCTAAGTCATTTGTCATTCTTTAGTGATTACTATTTAAATATTTCTATTTAATTAATGTCGGTAATCTCAGATGCAGATATCACCAAAAAGGGCCATAGGAACTGCTGTTTTAGGAGCATCTCTGCTTTTGGGATCGTTGTCTAATAGTTGTGGCGATGCCAAATATGAACATATGTTTCCTGTTTATGAATACCAATGTGGCTTTCCTCTTCCTAAGGAAATCAGCCCAGAAACAGTAGGCATGTGGTATGATGAAAAATATGCTGATAATATCAATATGCTCCAGGGTGATAAAAGCATAGTGTATATCTGGAAAGACACTGTCTTAGAAGAAATACATTATTTTATTTCGCCATCAGTTAAGACAGTTAACAGCAAGTATCAGGAAGAATTCGATAGATATCTAGAACTGTTAAACAATGGCGGATTACTGGAATCTGGGAATACATTATATGTAACTAAGAACGGGTACACTACACGTGTTGAATTGGAGAGGTCTGATGGAACCACAGTTAAATATAATGATACAAATGGTGATAGAAAACTAGATTTTGTACATCTCTATGTTGATTCTAACCTAAGTGAGGAAGAAGCTAAGAATTTATATGATTATTACTTAAATGAGATACTCGAAGCCAAGGCAAATCCAACATTTACTTATAGCGGTCCAGTACAGTTTGAAGATTGGTACGGCAACATTATTGAAGGACATGCAGAATATTCTGAAAATGAAGTCGAGGGTACCATTCTTCGTGTAGATGGTCCTGATGACTTTGAGTTTTTTCATGATATAAACGGTAATCTAAAAATAGACGAGTTCGATGAAGTCTATAAGAGGTCTAAACCATCAGAAGACATACCTGATAAATCTCTCTATGTTCCAAGATATTTTTATTTTACTCTTGAAGAAGCTAACAAGAGATTTCAGTCTTATCTAGAGCAAATAGGCAGGACTTTTAAGGCATGAAATGGGTAGAATCTAATAGAATCAGGCGAACTTCTTTGTTGCCTCTTTGATTTCCTGGCTTGTCAGCTGTCGGAATTTCTTATTCTCAATCAAACCGAACTCAACGGATTTTGAGGATATCTTCTTCTCGCCTGCCTTGAGCGCCTTGATAGCAAGCTCTATTGCCTTGTCCTTTGTCATATTTTCTCTATACTCTTCTATCAGAACTTTCCTTGCTTCTTTGCTGCCCCTGCCAACAGCGTGCGCTGTCCACTCTCTAATAGTGCCGGACGGGTCTGTTTCATAGAGGTGCGGCGAACCATCCTCGCCTGCTACAAGCAGGCTGACGCCGTACGGCCTTAGGCCGCCTATTTGGGTGAATCGCTGCTTCCTGTCAGAGATATCCTTGACCAGGGCAGTTACCTCTATAGGCTCGCTGTACGTTATTCTATTGACCTGGCAGCGTACCCTGGCATAATCCACAAGCACGCGGCAATCAGCAAGAATCCCGCAAGACGCAATTCCGATGTGCTCGTCTATCTTGCTTATCTTCTCAATGCTGTCAGGAACCATTAATTTCTGCACAGATCTGCTGGCTGCAAGAAGCACGCCCCCTGCAAAGACAATGCCTACTGATGTAGTTGCCTTCTCAACCGCCTTTCTTGCGTATTCTATCTGGTACATCCTTCCCTCAGGGGAGAATACCACGATAGCCCGGTCATAGCCCATTTGCTTCATTGGAGAAATTTCCATAGGATCAACTTAGAATTCTATCTTTAATTGTACTATTAACTTTATAAAAGTTTCCTTTTGCAGGCATGTGAACAAATAAATAAGCCTGGAAATAATTATAAATGTGGTGTAATGTTTTTCCTGGGCATTGACGGCGGTGCAACAAAGACCACAGCTGTCATAATCAACGAATCCGGTAAAGTGGTAGCAAAGAAAACAGGCAAGGACTCCAATCACAGTATAATCGGCATCAAAAAGGCAGAGCAGCACCTCTACGAACTGATAAGGCAGTTCAAGAAGAAAATCAGCTATGCATGCTTTGGAATTGCAGGCATAGATTCCAAAAAGCAGTACAATATCGTCTATTCAAAACTGAAGAAGGGCAGAATCGGAAAACTGCTGAAGTGCCCTATACTGCTTGTTAACGACTCCCAGATAATACTCCCTGCTATTGGAGAAAACGGCGTTGCTGCAATCGGTGGCACTGGCTGCAACTTCTATGCAAAGAACAACAAGAAGGAAGCAAGAGCAAGCGGGCTTGGCCACATACAATCAGACCAGGGCTCTGCTTATGATATAGCTGCCATGGTTTTGAGAGCATCTGTGAAGTCATATGATGGCCGCGGAAGGCAGACACTACTAGAGAAGATGGTAATGAAAAAGGCCAGGATAAAGAATATGAGAGACATTGTAAACGTGATGCCGGAGAATACTGAAAAAAAAGATGTTGCAGACTACGCGCCTCTCGCAGAAAAAGCTGCTAAAAAAGGCGATGCAGTAGCAAGGCAGATATTATCAGCAGCAGCTGATGAATACGTGCTTGGCATCAGGGCTGTAGCAAAGAGAACCGGCCTCAGAAAATTTGACGTTGCACTGGCTGGCAGCGTCTTCAATGCCAGGCCGCTATTAAGGTATATCAAAAACAGAATAAAGGCAAGAATCTTTATAGTAAAAGACCCGGCAATAGGCGCTGCGAAACTCGCAATGATGAAATATTACAGGAAATAAATATTTATAATATTGAATTCATATCTAAAGCTAATGTGATGCGATGCCGCCGAAACTGAATAACTACAGGAAGATTGTCGGTAAAGAGACAATCCAAAGGATAGTGGAATCTGCAAAGCCGTTGAAGGGCAAGGACGTTCTTCACGTAAACGCAGTATCCTTTGGCGGCGGTGTTGCAGAGATATTGAACACACTTGTGCTGCTGATGACAGACGTCGGCATCAAGGCAGGCTGGAGAGTGCTCAAGGCTACTCCTGATTTCTTTTTCGTAACAAAGGAGTTTCACAATGCAATGCAGGGATCGCCGATATCGCTGACCCCGAGAAAGAGAAAAACATATATGGAGTATATCCACAGGAATGCGCTCATGCACATAGTCGAGGACAATGATTTTGTAATAATACACGATCCGCAGCCGGTAGCGCTGATAAAATATTACAAGAAGGAGCAGCCCTGGATATGGCGTTGTCATATTGATATAACAACACCGGACCCGGTCATGTGGAACTTCCTTGCACCGTTCATCAGGCGGTACGACGCGATGATAATAACTGACAAGAAATACAGGAAAGAGGAAATGGATATCAGGCAGGAGATAATAACGCCTACGATTAATCCTTTTTCACACAAGAACAGGGAGCTTTCTGATAAAGAGGTCAGAAGGATACTATATGAAAATAATATCGACCCGAGCAAGCCGATAATAACGCAGGTTTCAAGATTCGATAAATGGAAGGATCCCCTGGGCGTAATAGATATCTACAGGAGGGTCAAAGAAAAGTTCGACTGCCAGCTGCTGATGGTTGGCAACATTGTCGACGACGACCCCGAGGGCAAGATTATGCTGAACAAGCTGCAGGAGAAGACCAAAGAGTATAATGATGATATTCATATAATAACAAACGCAGGGGACCTGACTGTCAATGCCATCCAACGTGCATCCACTGTAATATTGCAGAAGAGCATAAAGGAAGGGTTTGGAATGACCGTTACCGAGGCTTTGTGGAAAGGAAAGCCTGTTATCGGAACCCATGCAGGTGGCATACCGCTGCAGGTCATAGACGGCAAAACAGGCTTTCTGATGGACAGCATAGAGCAGGGAGTAGATGCCTGCGTAAAACTACTGAAAAACGAGAAGCTCAGAGAAACCATGGGCACTGCAGCAAGAGAACACGTAAAGAAGAACTTCCTTATTACAAAGCACCTGGAGAATTACATAAAGCTCCTGAACTCATTTCTGCCGTATAAGGTGTAGGCTACTTCAGCCCGAACTGCTTCAAGAAGCCGGATCTCTTCATCTTTTCCGGCGAAAACCTTTTCATCATCTTCTTGGTCTTGTTGTAGTTGGCCAGCAGCTCCCTGACCTCGCTTTCATCGCAGGCAGAGCCGTGTGCAATCCTGCTTATTCTGGCTGAATTAATTTCCTCAGGCTTTGCCTTTTCCTCAGGTGTCATTGACTGGAGGATGAATTTCCATCTTTTCATCTTGCCTTCCTGCGCTCCTATGTCAGGCACCTTGCCAGAGAGCTTTCCAAGACCCATCATGTCAAGCACCTGGGTCATGGGCCCCATCTTTTGCATAGACTCGATTTGCGAATAGAAGTCATCTAGATCGAAATCACCTTTGATAACCTTTTCTGCTTTTTTCTCATCTACAACTAAACGGGCCTTTTCAAGCAGTGTCTCTAAATCAGGAAAACCAAGCAGGCGCGATACGAACTTGGTAGGGTCATACTCTTCAAGGTCATCGGTCTTCTCGCCAAGGGCAATAAACTTTACTTTAGCTCCGGTTGTGTAACAGGCAGTTAATGCACCGCCGCCCTTTGCAGTGGCATCAAGCTTTGTAACAATGACATCTGTTATGTTTAGCGCAGAATGAAAAGCAACAGCCTGCTCCTTTGCTGCCTGCCCTATATCAGCAGGTATGACCAGCATGCGCTCATCTGGCTTAAGTATTTCATTGAGCCTCTTTATCTCGTTTATAAGGTCCTTGTCAAGTGCGCTCCTGCCCGAGGAATCGACAATCAGGATATCGGCTTTTACCCTCTTCATGGCCTCCTTCAAAACACTACTGCTGTCTTTTTCGCCTTTTATTCCAAAAAACGGCACTTCTATCTGCTTTGACAGCTGTTCTAACTGCTCGTAAGCAGCTGGCCTTACTGTGTCGCAGCAGACCAGGCAAGGCTTAAGGCCCTTTTTCTGGTAGAACCTTGCCAGCTTTGCAGATGTTGTTGTCTTACCTGATCCAAATAATCCGATAAGAAGTATTTTCTTTGATTTCAGCTCTATTATAGATTTCTCCTTGCCCAGTATTCTCGTGAGCTCGTCGTAAACAACCCTTATTACGTGCTCTTTCCTTGTAAGGCCCGGCAGTAATTTCTGCATAGATTTTTGCCGTATGCTGCTGCTGAGCTCAAATACCAGCTTCACGTCTACGTCACTGGCTATCAGCGAGCGCTGTATATCCTTTATCAGGTCTTCAACAGCTGCCTTGTCAACCAAGCCTATCTTAGTCAGCTTCTCTATGCTCTCCCTTAACTTTGCAGACAATCCCTTAAGCATAACAATCACTACTCGATAAAACTTCTAATAAAACTTTTTTAAAGGTTGAGTTTACCCTTATAGATAAAAAGTATGCTTATTTGGTTATGTACTGCCTTGTCTTGATAAGTATGGCCACAACAATTATTAGTATAAAAAGTGCCACGCCTATTTGATAGGTCTGCGGCGAGACTATGAAATTGCCGGTAATCGTGTTTTCCAGCTCGGTTTTCTGTGCCTCAAGAACCTCCAGCTCTGCCTTATATTCGTCCCTTTCCATCTTCAGCTCATCCAGCTCAGCTAGAAGCTCTGACTTCTCGTCCCCCATCTCTGATATCTGCTTTTCAACTGCCTCTATCTGAACATTCAGCTGGTCAACCCTGGAGAAGACGTTATTTATTCTCTCTTCCAATGCCTGCATCTCGTTGAAATTCTCGACAATTATTCTCCTGTAGCTTGTAAAGCCGTTGTCAAGATAGTTTACTGTAAATTCTCTGTCATCCAGTATTTTGTATGTAACGCCGTCCTGTGTCAGGAAACCGTCGTCTATCTTGCTCTTGTCTAAATCAAGAACGCCTGCTTGCGCTACGCCAATCATGAATAAAATAGTTAGCAGATAAATTATTCTCATTTTTTCACCTTCTTTGTCAGCACCAGGGCATCTATAATCACAACTATCAGGATTAGTGCTACTATTCCTCCTATTACAACGCCTGATGGTGCAACAACAGCATTACTGCCTATCCTCTGCTCGTATGCATCTATTGTCCTGTTTGTAAGCGGTATTGATTTTTTAATTGCCGCTGTCTCTTCTATAACATCGCTGCTCTCTGCTTTCAGCTCTTCTATCTCTGATGCCAGGCTGCTTACAACATCCTCCAGCGGCACTATCGTGGTGTTCATGCCTTCAATGCTCTGCTCAAGCTTTTCAGCCCTGTAAGCAAGCTCTTCTATGTTGCTCCTGTCCTCCAGGAACACCGTCCCGCTAGGATTGAACGCGGAAAAATAAAGCATTATTTCGCTGAAATGATTTGAGCCCGATATAATCAATGACCTGGATTTGTAGTCGTAATGCCACCTTACCGGGGTGCCGGCCATTATCACGCTTGGCGCTTCAGAATATATCTGTAAAGTACTTGTTCCTTCATAATCCTTTTCTATGCTTATTAGCAGCTGTTCGCCTGAATGATAATAGGTTGTTTTTGTCGGGTCTATTACCATAGGTGTCTGAGGCAGTATGAGCACTCCGTTTACAGACGCATAGGTCCAGGACCTGTCTGCAGGAAGTGTAAGGTTATAATAGATGGTCTTATCATTGAAGACAACAGGGACAATGATGTTCTTCTCATCATCAGCGTAATTATCAACCCTGCCAAGCACGAGCTTCATTCCGTTTGACGTCTCGTATTCCTTTACAGTAATGTCAGAAAAAGCCTCAACAACAGCACTTACTAACTCGCCGCCCTCTGCTTTTTCATTGGTCTGGTAGTAGACGGTATTGCCAGTTACAGAATTCATGGTAACGAAAACTATTGCTGCGCATACCATTATCAGAATTATGAAGTCTGACCTCATTTCTTTCTCCTTTTTGCTTTCTTCCTGGCAATCATGGATACTGAACCCTTTTTCTTTTTACCGCCGCCTCTTTTCAGTATCCTGTATAGCAGGTAAGCCAGTATTATTATTCCTATTAAAATAATAAATGCTGTTAATGGGTCAGTTAATGCACCTATCAACAGGCCTGTTATCCCTACAGCAGGCACCTTGACCTCTTCTTCAGGCTCTTCTTCAGGCACTTCTTCTTCAGGCATCTCACATGCCTGTTCTTCAGCTGGTTTGCTTGATACTGTGCCGCAGGCATTCTCGTCAATGCATTCTCTTACCTGTGTGCCTGTGCATTCGCTCCATTCACTGCATACCCATTTCTCTACACACTCCTTTTGTACAGACGAACTGTAATAGCCGCCGCTTGGGCTTCCGCCAGGCGGAGATGGTGGAGATGGAGGAGCTCCTTCGCCTACTATAAGGCCTGTCTCTGCAAATGAGTCAGTATCAGCATTGTTCCTTGCCCTGACTCTTATAATATAATTGCCATCAGCTACGTCAGGTATCAGTTCCTCGTCTGCGCAATCCAAACCAAGGTTGTATGATTCGATTACATCCTCGCCTGACATCAGGAATGCCCAGCAGCTCTTCAGGCCCTGCGGATCATGTCCGTCAGACGTTATATTGATCGTTTCATTTCTCTCGGCCTGTGCAGGCGCTGAGACGTAAGTGATTATTGGTGCTGAATTATCAACAGTTATTGTTACTGCGTCATAGCCGTAGAACAATCCGTTGCTTGCTCTAAGTTCTATTACACATGGCTCTCCGTCCATGCAGCTGGCTGTATCGAAATCAAAATCAGCATTGCAGGTTATTGAAAACCATGCTGACTCTGTTCCATTGTCCACATACCTGTAATCGCAGACCGTGCCGGCAGTTGTGTGTGAGACTGTTATGATGCCCTTATACCAGCCTGGTGCTGGTGCAGTTATAGTTATTTCAGGCCCTTCGTATACAGTGAACTCAGCATAAGCAAACAGTCCCCAGTAGCCGCCGTTATCTTTGCCGTGGACATAGACCCTGTGCAAACCAGGTGACAGGCCAGGATCCAGCTCACCGATAACATCCTCTATGTAGCTGTCAAATGTGCCGTCTACTGCATCCATAGGCGTTCCGAGGCCGGAAGGTCCCATCCAGTCAATGAAGTATTCTGCGCCAACTACGGAAAGGCCTTCTATTGTGGCTGTTACTGTAAGGTCTTCAACATAAACATTGTATGTGGTAGGTGCTGAGTTCTGCACGATAACCATGTAGAACGTGCATTCGCCCCAGTTTCCAGCTGCATCCTTTGCACGGATCCAGAGGTTGTATGCTCCATCAGGACAAGGCACATTTATCAATGCCTCTACTATTTCAGAAGGCGAATCAAAATAACCGTCTTGGGCATTCATGGAAACGCCTGTGCCTGGGTCGCCACATCCGCCCTCAGTAACAAAGAAGTATTCAGCCTCTACGATGTTGTTGCATCCCATCGGGTCTTCTGCAAGTGCTGTTATCTCTGCTGTTTCGCAGCATCTTGGCGAATTAACAGAGATGTCGCTTACAACAGGCGGTGTTATGTCCATAGGCCCCAATAACGGATCGCAGTATTCACAAGGCCTTATAGGCTCTTCGTCTATGTAACAGCCTTCTTCGCTGCAGCTGCCCTCTCCGTAATAACAAATATCATCAACTACTGTGCCCGGCATTGGACAATAATCGTCATAGGCGAACTTGCATGAACACACAGTAGGATCTGTGTTGCACTCGCCACCATAATAGCAGTAATCACCAATTATTCTTGGCTCGCACTCTTCTCCTGCTCCGTCACACTCTGCTTCGCACACCTGCACGCCGCCGTGATTGAAAACACCGTCTGTGTCATCACCATCTGCACAGACGTGGCTTACTGTCTCGTCTCCCTGTGAGCAGTAACCGCTGTTGCAGCCATTTTCAACGCACTCGCTTACGAATGCACATCTCCAGTCGAACGTAGAAGCAAAGTTATCAGGATCAAAGTAGCAGGTTGCCACTTCCGGAATATCATTACCGCTGCAGTCAACAGGCTCTCCAGCCTCGCAGTGCACGCCATCTAGCTCGCTACAATACTCCTGGCCATTGCACCATAGATCGTCTCTACAGTCGATTAGTGAAGAGGAAGGCAGGCACTGTGTTTGTTCCTGGTCTTCGTAGCATGATTCTGTGTAATAGTGCTTGTAATAAGTATCCTGGCAGTCCTCATAATTATAAACTGAACAGTCTTCTACCTCGCAGAATTCTGAATCACAGGTAACCGTATCATAATTACAGAATCCTTCTTCTGCCATTCTAGAATCTTCGCTACAGAATTCGTTATAGAAGTAACAGCTCTCTATAAAGCCTGTCTCATAACTGCAGGTAACCGTTGACTGGTCACAGTAACCCTCGTTGTAAACTATATCATCATTCTCAGAGCAGTATTCCACATAATAATAGCAGTATTCAACTGGGAATGACTCTGCATAACACTCTCCCTGTGAGCAGTATCCTACATCCTCCCATACGTCATCACCAGAACAGTAAGAGGTGTCAAGATAGCTACAGTCAACATCATAATCCTTTACGCAGCTTCCAAGGCCGTCACAATGATCTACTGTACAAAGGTCCTCATCTGCCTCGCATGGCGTACTTAGAGGATAGTTAGTATAATCAGGTACGCATGAATCTAGTTCTTCGTCGCATACTCCTGCCTGGCACTGGTTATCAAGGCCTGAACAATCTCTTTCTGCACCAACACAGGCACCCTGTATACACATATCATCAACTGTACAGTAAAGGCCGTCATCACAGGCACTTTCTTTATATCTTGTACTGCCAGTATCAACCCACTGGTTGTCAATGACATTGTAAGCGCAGCCTTCAGGGTCGCAGTAATAATCCCTGTACTTCTGCTCTTTCTGCTCTTTCTCGTTGCACTGATCAACAGGTACCCACTGCTTGCTGCATGTATCGTACCAGCCGTCATAGCTGTCGCAGTCCTCTGACTGGAATGAACA
>Ga0315555_1000152_pt1 | contig 45687 bp, 48 predicted proteins | sample SalMarSW160380MG_FD_202113 | JGI IMG/M metagenome (GOLD analysis project Ga0315555, IMG submission 202113) | Salt marsh sediment microbial communities from the Plum Island Ecosystem LTER, Massachusetts, United States - Salt Marsh Sediment SW1603-80 ... | reverse complement strand
CCCTTGACTACAGCACTCGCTACTACTGGCATGTGAAGGCTATTGGTGTTGATACCGATACCCCGTGGAGTGATGTTGGTACATTCACTACAATGGGTGTACCGCCAGCGCCTCCTACGACACAACCACCGGTCGTGATACCGCCAGCCGAAAACATAACTCCCGCCTGGATCTGGGCGATAGTTATAATCGGCGCCATATTGGTGATTGCGGTGATCGTCCTGATAGTGACCACTAGGAGAGTACCCTGACGGTACTAACCTTGAAGGTAGCTTGAAGGGCTAACACCTTAAAAGCCAATACCGGAAGCCCCCCGCACTGCGGGGGGCTTCCTTTTTTTCTAAAATAGACGTCTTTAAGTCTTACTTCCCACCCTACAGAGGTTGAAACCTCTATCAACTCCTTTATGGGGGTGGGGAAAGAAGGGCTTTAAGCCCTTCTCCATTAAGGGCGGCGGGCGGGAAAAGATATAAAAGGGGGTGGGGCAAGAGTGTTTTAGAGGCGAAGCCTTTTTGGGCGGGTGGGTATGGGAAGAAGTAGAACAATATTCTAGGACTTCCGTCCAAAAGGTGACTAGAATTCGCCATATGGCAAAAGCAACGGCGGTAGCTCTAGGGCTTCTCCTGTTAATATTGAGCGGCTTCACCACCCCGGCGGCGGCCAGCCCCGATTTGTTGGAATGGTCGCGGGTTAATACCCCCGCCGAGGGCGAAAAGGGGGACTGGGGGCTGGCCTGGGGTTCCGACGTTAAGCACCTGACCGTAGCCAGCGACGGCACCCTGTACGCCTATGGCCGGGGGCTGGACTATACCCTCTATAGCTCGGATGACGGCGGCCTTAGCTGGCAGGCTATAGCTGAAGTGGCCGACGATATTGTCGCTATCGCTACCGACCCCGACGACGCCAGCCTGGTCTACTACACCACCGCCTCCCGGGTCTATGAATCCGACGACGGTGCCGAGAGCTTCCTCCCCCTGCCGGAAGGGCCGGGTGGTGCGGGGGAAAATAATATAGAAATCACCTCCCTAGATGTAGCCAGGGACTTTGCCGAACCGGACAGCAACATTATCGCCGTGGGCACCAGAGATAAAGACCCAGGCCAGTTCGGCGGCGTCTACCTGCTAAAATCCGACAACCCCTTCGCCTGGACCGATACCGGAGTGGGTAACTACGATGTTTATGCCGTCGCCTTCTCGCCCCACCACACCGACGACGGCCAGCTGGTGGCGGTGGCCACCGACGAGATTGACACCTTCGTTACCAGCCAAATCGTTGACCAGGATTGGGGTGACGCTATCGGCGACGCCAGACTGAACCAGGATAACTCCATGACTCCGGCTTCGGCAGCGGTGGATAGCTCGGCCGCTATCGCCTTCCCCGATGACTATGACAGTGAGATGCCCGGCAGTGACTGCGTCCTCTTTATCGGTATCGACACCGGCAGTGAGAACGGCGATGTTTACCGGATTGAGGGAAAGGCGGCACCGGGAAAGTCACTGGCTGTCGACCTCGACATCGGTGCCGCTGACTACATTGACAATGTTGACGTCACCGGACTGGCGGTCAGCGGCGGTGCCGACAGCGCTTATCTTATCGCCGGCGCCGCCTCCAGCGCCGAGGTCTACCTCAGCCACGATGGCGGCCAGAACTGGGCCAGGAGCACCAAACCGCCCACCGGGGAGGGCCAGACCTACCCGCTCATAGCCAACGGGCTGATTTACACCGCCACCAGCGGCACCGAGAGCGCCTTCTCCATAAGCCGGGACAGCGGCCTCAGCTGGAACCAGATAAGCTTCATCGATACCATCATCGAAGATATCATTGGCCTGGCGCCGTCCCCCGACTACGGCCGGGACAACAGCCTCTTTATGCTCACCTTCTACACCGCCGGCGCCCACAGCCTCTGGCGCAGCCTTAGTGACGGAGACAAGTGGGAGAGGGTCTATAGCAGCGCCCTGGCCGATGTAGACGAGATTGACCGGGTGGCCTTCTCCCCGCAGTATAATAAAGACAGCCAGGTGGTGTTCCTGAGCGGCTTCAGCAACGGCAAAACGGCGCTATGGAAGTCAGCCGATAACGGGCAGAGCTTTAAGCGCAAGACCAGCCGCTTCCCCATTGACTGCTGGGCGGTGGCTGGCGACGATAGCCTGTTTACCGGCAGCTACGACGGCACCAGCGGGCGGGTCTACCTCACCACCAACAGCGGCCTGAGCTACTCCGACGGAGAAGTCGCCGGCGGCCAGCCGCTAAACTCCATAGTATTATCGCCCAGATACGACCAGGACGAGACCATCCTAATCGGCAATAAGGACGGCTGGGTGTACTGGTCCCAGGATAACGGCTCTTCCTTCAGGTCTCTGCCGTCAGATGCCGCCTTGAGCCCTTTAAGCGGCGCGGTAACCGTCGCCTTTGACCCCGGATACGGTGACAATAACACCGTCTACGCCGCCAGCGATACCGAGGGGGAGAGTATCTACCGCTTTATTATCGGCAAGAGCGACCAGTGGGAAGCTATCGACAGCCCCGCCGAGGGCATGATTGGCCAGCTAATAGCCTCGGGCGAGGGCACCCTCTACGCCAGTAATTTTAAGGCCGACGGGGGCATCGAGCGCTGCCTCAACCCGACCTACTCCCTGGGGCCGACCTTTGAAACTGTAACCAAGGGGCTGGACGAGGGGGCCAAACTGTTCGGGCTGTGGCTGGTTGAGCACCGGCTGTGGTCGGTTGACAGTGCTAATACCAAGCTTATGACCTACTACGATAGCCTGACCCAGCCCGTCAGCCTCAGCTCACCAACTGATAAAGCGCCGGGCGTGGGCACCCTGGTCAACGACACCGCCCGAAACATACGCCTCGACTGGGAGACGCTGGAGGGCGCCGACCAGTACCTGTGGCAGCTTGACTACGACACCGACTTTACCACCGTCCCCGACGGCCTCGAGGGCAATACCAAAGCCAGCTCGGCCCAGATGCCCGCCCTCGACCCGGGCGCCACCTGCTACTGGCGGGTGAGAGCCACCGAGCCGGTGTTGAGCCCCTGGTCGGACAAGTGGTCGTTTACCACCAGCATCGGCAGCCAGGCTCTTGCCCCGGTGCTGGAAAGCCCCGAGGCCGGCGCCAGCGGGGTGGCGATAAAGCCCATCTTCCAGTGGAGCGCCGTCGCCGGCGCCGATGGCTACGAGCTGGTGGTTTCCACCAAGATTGAACTTGACAACCCCACCATCCTCAAGACCGATAGCTACGCCCTGGCCAGCACCGCCTGGCAGTGCAACGTAAGCCTGGACTACGATACCACCTACTACTGGAAGGTGAGGGCGGTCAACGGCGATACTCACAGCGCCTGGAGCGCCGTCGGCGCCTTCGCCACCGGCCCAGCACCCTTAGAGGCGGAAGCCCCACCGGAGCCACCGCCACCACCGCCACAGACCAACAGCTTCGACTGGACGGAGTGGCTGATGCCCATGGGGGGCATCATGTTCCTGGTCTTTATGCTGGTGATGATGGCCATGATGATTACCATGATAGTGCTGGTGATTAAAGTCTCAAAGGGGTAGGGGATTTATTGAGGGTAATCCAAGAGGAAGACCTGGGTGCTATCGGGCAGGTTTGATTTGGAAACGGTCAGCTTGGGCTGGGGGGCAACGTCCTTGGCCCCTATCTCCTTAAGGAAGCGGTCAACCGATTCCAGCTCCCTTTTCAGCACTGGCGTCTTATAGTGCATCGGGATGACCACTTTAGGCTCGAGCTGGCGGACAATCTCGGCTGCCATCGGGGCGTTTATGGTGGAGACGCCGCCCACCGGGAGCAGCAAGACATCGACATTATCTAATTCTTCAACCTGCTCGCTGGTAAGGACGTGCCCCAGGTCGCCGAGGTGGCAGACCGATATCTCGTCTATCTCCATATGATAGGCGGTGTTCTTGCCCCTCCTGGCGCCCTTCTCGCCGTCATGGAAGGTGGCTATCCCCGTAATCAGCACGCCGCTGATTTCGTACTCACCGGGGCCCCTGACCACCCTGGGTTCACCGCCGACACCCTCAACATAAGAGTGGCCTGGGTGCTGATGGCTCACGGTGATAATGCGGGCGGTGGGCTTGCCCAGCTTGTAACCCAGGTCGGGGGAATAGGGGTCGGTGATAACGGTGGCCTGGCTACCCTTGAGCTTGAAACAGGAATGACCCAGCCAAGTGATTTCCATCATCTAAATATAGCACAGCCGAGGCTGGCAATCAAATATTTTGAGGGGGATAAAGGGGTGAGTTCACCGACAAATTAACGGGGGTGGGGGGATAAGGGGAGGGATTAGCCTTGCTTTTAGAGAGGGTTATCTTTCCCACCCTCCCACCATACAGAGGTCAAGCCTCTATCAACTCTTTTTTATGGGGGTGGGGGAAACGGAGGGGACTAGTCTGGTGTTTAGAGGATGTTCCTCTTCCCACCCTGACCCACCCTCAAAGGCCCTGCCTTTTAAAATCCCTGAATAAGGATGGAGAAATAAACATCTCCCCCCCCAAAAAAAGGGGGAAGGAAGAAATAATCCCCCCCAAAAAAGGGGTGGGGTGGGGTAAAAAGGGCTTAAAGCCCTTCCTTAAGGGCGGCGGGCGGGAAAAGATAAAACAGGGGGTGGGGCAAAAAAGACGGGCTAAAAAAGGGGCAAAAAAAGGCTTTTCACCCCATAAATTTTCTGGCGGCTATTCCTTATCCGCCCTACTCGTGAATTTTACGTTCGGAGGCCCTGAGAGCGATTTTCAGGGGGGTTAAATAAATTTTCCAGGGTATTCTATGGTCAGGGCCGCCCGGCCAGATTTTCGGGGAGCGAAAAGGTCTTAAAAAATGGGGGCGGCGGCTGTTTTTCTTCCCACCCTGACCCACCCTCATAAGCTGCGCTTCTAAAACTTTCCCGAAAGGGGGTTATAGATTTTTAAAAAGTGTAACTTTTTGGGCGGGCGGGTATAGGAAGAAAGACGACAGGGGGAGGGGCTTAAGGCGGGGCGAAAACAGCCCGATTATCTATTGACAATCAGCCCCTAAAGTGGTAATTTAAAGATAATTAGCACTCTAAGCCTTTGACTGCTAATTAAAGCTACGGAGTCAAAAATGCTATCCGATAGAAGCGAGACAATACTAAAATCCATCGTGGGGCAGTATATCGCCAGGGCAGCGCCGGTGCCGTCCCAGAGCATCATCAACGACTTCGAGCTGGCGGTAAGCTCGGCCACCATCCGCAACGAGATGGCCCACCTGGAGCAGGAAGGCTACATCACCCGCCCCCACTCCTCAGCCGGCAGCGTCCCCCTGGACAAAGGCTACCGCTACTACGTGGAGACCTTAAGCGACATCGAGCTACCCCTGGCCGAGCGGCTGCTGGTAAGCCACCTCTTCCACCAGGTGGAGAGAGAGCTCGAGGAATGGCTGAGCCTGGCGGCGACCCTCACCGCCCAGCTGGCACAGAATGTGGCCGTAGTCACCCTGCCCAAGCCAGCCCACTGCCGGTTCCGGCACCTGGAACTGGTCGCCATCAGAGAATCGCTGGCGCTGGTAGTCCTCGTCCTTCACGGCGCTATGCTCCGGCAGCAGCTGATAACCTTCGACCAGACCATATCCCAGGAAGAGCTCACCACCATCGCCAATAAACTAAATAATGCCTACGCCGACAAGACCAGGGCCAAGATTAAAGCCAAAAAGCCAAAGCTTACCGCCGCCGAACAGCTGGTGGCCGACTGCCTGCTCAAGATAATGCAGGACGAAGACGAGCAAGAGTACGAGCATTCCAGCCTCGACGGGCTGCACTTCACCCTCAACCAGCCCGAATTCCGCCGCGGGGAGGTGGGACAGGTCCTAACGGCGCTGGCCGACGGCCGCAACCTGATGCGAACCATCACCCCTCAGAAGATGGCCGGCAGCAAGGTGCAGGTAATCATCGGCAAGGAAAATAGAGCCGAAACCATCCAGAAATGCAGCGTGGTCATCAATAGATACGGGCTGCCCGAAGAAGCCGTGGGCGTTATCAGCGTGGTCGGGCCCACCCGTATGCCCTACGCCCGAACTATCTCGGCGGTGCACTATATATCATCGGCCCTGAGCCAGATGGTCGCCGAGCTCTACGGCCGAAAACCCGAGGGGAATTAAGGGGGAGGGGTAAAAGGGCTTTAGCCCGCTCCCATATAAGGGCGGCGGGCGGGAATAGATATAAAAAGTGGGTGGGGAAGGAGAGTCTAAGAGGGTAAAACCCTTTTGGGCGGGCGGGTATGGGACGATAAACACCCGCCAAAATGGGGGGCGGAAAAAGATAAAAGAGGGGGTGAGGCAGATAGAATGATGCCACGAGAACCCGAAGAAGAACAAAACAACCAGATAAACCAAACCCCAACCGGGGAGGTTGAGGCAGAGGCCAGCGAGACAGAGGACATAGAGACCCTGAAAGAAACGCTGGCCGAGGTCAAAGCTAAAGCCGAAGCCAACCTGGCGGGGTGGCAACGCGCCCAGGCCGACTTTATAAACTACAAAAAACGTAGCGAGCAGGAAAAACAGGACCTGGGTAAGTTCGCCAACTCAGTGCTCATCCTTAACCTGCTGCCCGTCCTCGACGACTTTGAGCGGGCCTTCAGTTCCATCCCGCCCAAAATGGGAAAACTGAGCTGGCTGGACGGTATAAAGCTCATCGAGCGCAAGCTGTGGGCCGTCTTGCAGGCACAGGGGGTGTCCCCGATTAAGGGACTGGGCGAGCCCTTCGACCCCCAATTCCACGAGGCGGTCAGGCAGGACAAGGGCCAGGAGGGGGTAGTCATCGAGGAGATACAGAAAGGCTACATGATAGACGACAGAGTAATTCGACCCACTATGGTAGTAGTGGGCAACGGAGAGGAGGACTAAACCAATGGGAAAGGTAATCGGTATCGATTTAGGCACCACCTTTTCGGCGGTGGCGGTTATGGAGGCGGGAGAGCCCAAGGTTATCACCAACGCCGAGGGGGGGCGCATTACGCCATCAGTGGTGGCCATGAGCAAGACCGGGGAGCGGCTGGTGGGGCAGGTGGCCAAACGCCAGGCCATCACCAACCCCGATAATACTATATCCAGCATCAAGCGGCTGATGGGGCGCAAGTACAACGAGCCCACCGTGGACTATGACCGCAAACTGCTACCCTACAAGATAGTCAAGGCGGACAACGGCGACGCCTGGGTGAAGATGGGCGACAAAGAGTACAGCCCGCCGGAAATATCGGCCATGATTCTGCAAAAGCTGAAGACGGACGCCGAGGCCTACCTGGGGGAAAAGGTTACCGAGGCGGTCATCACCGTGCCCGCCTACTTCAACGACTCCCAGCGGCAGGCGACTAAAGATGCCGGCAAGATAGCCGGTCTGGAAGTACTCCGGATAATCAACGAGCCCACCGCCGCATCGCTGGCCTACGGGCTGGACAAGAAAAAGGACGAGACCATCGCTGTCTACGACCTCGGCGGCGGAACATTTGACATATCCGTCCTGGAGCTGGGCGAAGGCACCTTCCAGGTAAAGTCAACCAACGGCGACACCCACCTGGGCGGCGACGACTTCGACCAGCGGGTCATGGACTGGCTCTGCGACGAGTTCAAGAAGGACCAGGGAATAGACCTCAGGCAGGACAAGATGGCCCTGCAGCGGCTAAAGGAAGCCGCCGAAAAGGCTAAAACTGAGCTATCCACCGTCCAGCAGACCGAGGTCAACCTGCCCTTCGTTACCGCCGACGCCAGCGGCCCCAAGCACCTGAACATCACCCTCACCCGCGCCAAGCTGGAACAGCTGGTCGGGGAGCTGGTGGAAAAGACTATAGAGCCCTGCAAAAAGGCAATGGCCGATGCCGAAAAGACGGCTGCCCAGATAGACGAGGTGGTGCTGGTCGGCGGGCAGACCAGAATGCCCTTAGTCCAGGAGAAGGTAAAGCAGTTTTTCGGCAAGGAGCCCCACAAGGGGGTCAACCCCGACGAGGTGGTCGCCGTAGGGGCGGCTATCCAGGCCGGGGTGCTCAAAGGTGAGGTCAAGGATGTTTTACTGCTCGATGTTACCCCGCTGACGCTGGGCATCGAGACCCTCGGCGGCGTGGCCACCCCGCTTATTCCCCGCAACACCACCATCCCCACCGCCAAGAGCCAGACTTTCAGCACCGCCGCCGACAACCAGCCCAGTGTCGAGATTCATGTCCTCCAGGGGGAGCGACCGATGGCCGCCGACAATAGAACCCTGGGCAGATTTATGCTCGACGGCATCCTGCCGGCACCCAGGGGATTGCCCCAGATTGAGGTCACCTTTGACATCGACGCCAACGGCATCATCAACGTCAAAGCCCACGACAAGGGCACCGGCAAGGAGCAGAAGATTACCATCACCGCCTCGTCCGGGCTGGCCAAAGAGGAGGTCGAGAAGATGCAGCGGGAAGCTGAAGCCCATGCCTCCGAGGATAAAAAACGCAAGGAGGAGGTGGAGACCCGGAATATGGCCGACAACCTGGCCTATACCGCCGAAAAGATGCTGCGGGACAATAAAGATAAGATTTCCGACGACCTGAATAAAGAGGTGGAGGAAAAGGTTAAAGCGGTAAAGGACGCCCTGCAGGGTGCCGATATCGAGGCCATCCGCAAGGCCACCCAGGAACTGAACGAGACGATGCAGAAGGTCGGCTCCGCCGTATATCAGCAGCAGCAGCAACAACCCCCACCGGGCGGCCAGGCGCCTCCGGGCGGAGAGGGCGGCCAGGGTGGAGAAGGTGGTGAGGGAGACGAAGGCGGTGAAGGCGGCGACGAAGGCACCGTGGAGGGTGAGTTCCGGGAGGTATAAATCAAATAGGGGTTTCAGGGGGGCTTCGCCCCCCTTATAAAATCAATTCCCCCCAAAAGGGGGGTGGGGAAAAGGGCTTTAGCCCGCTTCCATAAGGGCGGCCAAGCGGGAAAAGATGTAAAATGGGGTGAGGAATAAAAACGAACCTTAAAAAGGGGGTGGTGCTGAATGCCGATTTATGAAGAAAAGCTGAACGTCAACTACCCCTTCGCCGGCGGCCTACTGATATGGGCGCTGGCCGTCGGCCTGATTCCGGGGATTCTCTTAAGCGGGATATGGTGGTTCACCGCCACCTATATTGCCCTGACCGTCATCATCATCGCCAGCTTCTTCCAGATGAGGGTGACGCTCTACCAGGACAGGCTGACCATCAGTTACGGCTTTATCTACCACAAGACCATCGAGGCGGGCCGGATAGAGGACTGCACCCCCTACAAGGTAGCTCACCCGATAAGAACCTACGGGGGGTGGGGCCTGCGCAAGGGTAAGGACGGCACCTTTGCCATCACCCAGGCCTTTATCAAGGAAGCGGTAAAACTGAAAACGGTGGGGCAGATCTATATCATCTCATCGCGGACACCGGAAAGGTTCTGCGACGCTGTTAAAGGATTAAGAAAATAGAATTCGAATAATATGCCAACCAAACGCGATTATTATGAAGTACTGGGCGTGGAGAGAAACGCCACCGATGAAGAGATAAGAAGGGCCTTCCGAAAGCTCGCCTTTAAATATCACCCCGACCACAACCAGGAAGATAAGACCGGGGAGAAATTTAAAGAGGTCAACGAGGCCTACGAGGTGCTCTCCGACCCCGATAAGCGGGCCGCCTACGACCGCTTCGGCCACGGCGGCGCCGAGGGGCTCTTCGGGCGCGGCTTTGAGGGCTTCGACTTCGGGGGCTTCGGCGATATCTTCGACGCCTTCTTCGGCGGGGCCGCCACCAGCCGCCAGGCGCCGCAGCGCGGCAACCACCTCCGCTACCGAATGACCATCACCTTCGAGGAAGCTGCCCTCGGCTGTGAAAAAGAGATAACCATCACCCGCACCGAGCACTGCTCGATGTGTCAGGGCACCGGCAGCAAGCCGGGCAGCTCACCCTCACGGTGTCCCAACTGCGACGGCTCAGGCCAGGTGCGCCGCATCCAGCAGAGCCTGTTCGGGCGCTTTGCCCACACCGTTCCCTGCCCCCAGTGCCAGGGTGAAGGCCGAATCATCACCGAGCCCTGCCCCCAGTGCCGGGGCAGCGGCCGGGAGAAGCGCAAGCGCAACATCGTGGTTAACATCCCCGCCGGGGTCGATAACGGCGCCCAGATACGCCTCGGCGGCGAGGGGGAGGCGGGGAGAAAGGGCGGACCGGCCGGAGATATATATATCAGTCTATCCGTCAAAGAGCACGAACTCTTCACCCGCCATAACTATGACCTCCTCTACGAGCTGCCCGTCAACTTTGTCCAGGCAGCCCTGGGCACCGAGGTAGAGGTGCCGACCTTGAATGGCAAAGCCAAGCTCAAAATCCCGGCCGGAAGCCAGACCGGACAGATGTTCAAGCTCAAAGGACAGGGAGTCCCCCACCTGCGGGGAGGGGGGCGGGGCGACCAGCTGGTCAGCCTATTCGTGGCCACCCCCGACTCACTCAACAAAAAGCAGCGCCAGCTGCTCGAGGAACTGGGGGAAAGCTTGAATCCGGGCAACATGCCCAAGCCCAAAAAGTGGCAGGGATTTTCGCAGCGGGATTAGCCTTTAGCGCTTGCGCTTGAAAAAGGAGAACAACCGCCAGCGCCGACCTGATAGTTCGTGCTTGACGTTAGCCTCCATCAACTCTAAAGCGGCTTCCTTGGGACTGAGCCCCTCATAAAGCACCCGGTAAATCTTATCGGTAATGGGCATCTCCAGCTTTAACTGCTGGGCCAGATTATAGGCCGCCAGGGTAGTGGTCACCCCCTCGGCTACGCCGCTCATCGAGCCGGTTATCTCCTTAAGTGAGCGCCCCTTGGTCAGCTCCACCCCCAGGTGGTGATTGCGGCTCAAATTGCTGGAGCAGGTAGCCACCAGGTCGCCCAGGCCGGTTAAGCCGGAAAAGGTGAGAGGATTGGCCCCCAGCGTCACCCCCAGCGCCGTTATCTCGGTTAAGCCCCGGGTGATGAAGGCTGCCTTGGCATTATCGCCGTAGCCCAGCCCGTCAACGATGCCGGCCCCCAGGGCGATAATGTTCTTTAAGGCCCCCCCCAGCTCGACGCCGATGATATCGGTGTTGGTGTAGATACAGAGATTGGGGGTGTTTAACAGCTTCTGCGCCTTTTTGGCCACCGCCTCAGCATGGGCGGCCACCGCCGCCGCCGCCGGCAGGTCACGGAGAATCTCCTGGGATAAATTGGGGCCGGAAAGAACGCAGATATTGGTCTGGAAATCGGGGGGGATTTCTTCGGCGATTACCTGCGACATGCGCAGGTTGGTCTCCAGCTCCAGACCCTTGGCCGCGCTGACGACCAGCATGGAGCTATCGAGGTGGGGGGCCACCAATTTTATGTTCTGCCGCATCCTCTGGGAGGGTACCGCCAGGATTACCGCTTTTGCCCCGGCCAGGGCTTCTTCCAGTGAACTGGTAATGGACAGGCGGCTGGGTAAGGTGACATTGGCAAAAGTCTCAGAGGGAAATTCGGAATTTAATAGTCTGGCGGCTTCATCTTCCGTCCGCGCCCACAGCCTGACCTCCGCCCGCTTAACCGCCAGGGCCACCCCCAGGGTAAGCCCCCAGGTGGTGGTACCAATAATAGCAACCTTGGGCATACCTTATCCCACACCCTCTGTAGGGTCAGAGGAATGTGAGTCCAGCTTCTCCCCCTTCTCGCCGAGCCGGCGCTCTTTGCCTTTTAACAGGCGACTGATGTTGTCCCGGTGCATAACGATGATTATTACCGACCCCACCAGGGCATATAAAAGATATTCCAGGGGGAAGCCGTTCAGAATGGTCAGCGGCACCAGTATGGCGTAAGCCCCCACCACCCCGGCAATAGAGCCCAGAGATACGTAATTGGTTAAGCCAGCGCCGATGACGATAATCTCGCCGCCGACGAGGGCCGCTATCGGACAGAGGGCGATGAGGCCGCCGAAGAAGGTGGCCACACCCCGGCCCCCGCGAAATCTGAGGAATACCGACCAGTTATGGCCGACTACGGCGGCCAGCGCCGCCAGCACCTGAGCCACCAGCGTACCAAAACCGATGTTGCCCACCACCAGGTAGCCTCTGCCCACTATCAGGCCGGCCAGGACTACCGCCAGCACCCCCTTTAATATGTCCAGACCAGCGACCAGGGCGGCTGACTTATGGCCGGCGGTGCGCAGCACATTGGTCGCCCCTACCTTGCCACTGCCATAGGCGGTGACGTCCACCTTGGCCTGCCGCCGGGTCAGCAGGTAACCAATGGGAATGGAGCCCAGAAGATAACCCAGTATAACCACGGCGGCGAACTTGGCCATCATCATGGCTGCTTACTCCGTTTTTTAAAGACTAAACGAAGCGGCGTGCCGTTGAAACCGAACGCCCGGCGCAGTTTGTTCTCCAGGTAGCGCTGGTAGGAAGCCGACATCAGCTTGGCCTCGTTGACGAAAAAGACGAAGGTGGGGGGGTTGACCTCAGCCTGGGTGGCGTAGAGAATCTTGAGCTGCCGGCCGCTCACGCGGGGGGGATGGTGGGCGGCTACCGCCTCCTGCACCACGTCGTTGACCACGGTGGTCGGCAGGCGCTTGAGCCTTTCCTGGTACACCCCAAACGCCTCGGGCACTACCCGGTCGGTGGCCTGTCCCAGCATGGCTGAAGTATACACTATCGGCGCATGGGAGACAAACCCCAGCTGGCTCCGGATATTCCGGTTATATTCAGCTATATCCTTATTCTCCACTAAATCCCACTTATTCACCACTAGTACCACCCCTTTAGCCGCCTCTTTAATGTAACCGGCGATGTGCTTATCCTGAGCGGTGACCATCTCGGCGGCATCCAGCACCAGTAAAACTACGTCCGCCCGGTCAATTGCCCTCAGGGCACGTATTATGCCGTAACGTTCTACTCCGGCTCCCCAGCGGCCCCGCCGCCTGATACCAGCAGTATCAATAACTATCACATTTTGGCCATTAAAGTCAAGTAGGCTATCGACGGCATCGTGGGTGGTGCCGGGAACGTCGTCGACGATAGCCCGCTCCTCGCCGAGCAGGGCGTTGAGCAGGGTGGACTTGCCCACGTTGGGCCGGCCGACAATGGCCAGCTTTAACATCTCCGCTTCCCGCTCGGCTGGCGGGGGGGCGGGGAGAAGGGATATAATCTTATCCAGTAGCTCGGCGGTGCCCCGCCCGTGATGGGCACTGATAACGAAGGGCTCGTCCAGCCCCAGCTGGTAAAATTCGGCGGCGCCGCTCTCAAATTTGGGGCTGTCCGCCTTGTTGGCCGCCAGCACCACCGGCTTGCTAGCTCGGCGCAGCATCCCGGCTATCTCCAGGTCGGCGGGCAATACCCCGTCCCTGATATTGACCATGAAGATGATGACATCGGCCTCGGCGATAGCCGCCTCCACCTGCCCCTTTATGCCGCGGGCTATAGCCGAGCGGGGTTTGATCTCCAGACCGCCGGTATCAACCAGGGTGAAGTCAGCCCCGGCCCAGGCGACATCGGCGAAGATGCGGTCGCGGGTGGTGCCGGGCATATCCTCGACAATGGCCACCCGCTGGCCGGCCAGACGGTTCAAGAGGGTGGACTTGCCCACATTCTGCCGGCCGATAATAGCTACAATCGGTTTGCTCACACCCACCTCCACTCTAACCGGTGATATAGCCCCCTTCGTGTCGGTGCGGGGTAGGCGGCTTCCTCTCCTGCCCCACCTCTTTGACCTTAACCGGCCCCACCATCCGCAGCTCCTTGGCAAAGTTGACACTGGGGGGCTCAATCTCGGTGCGGGCAAACTCCCTCAGCTCGGCAATACTGTCCCTGAAGTCCTGAATAAAGGCATTGTATTCCACGGCAAAGCGGTTATAGAGGTCCGTCGTCTCCGGCGGCAGCTCAACCTTCTCCGCCACCTCGCTGAACTGCTCGACAAACTCGTAGTAATGAGTGTTCAGCAGCCAGAGTTCGTTCAAACTGGTTCGCAGGTAAGTGCTAAAGCGCCGTCCCCTGATATCGCTCTCCAGCCTGGTGGCAAAGCTGCTGGCCCAGGTATTGAAAACCCGCTGGGCCACCTCGCATTCCCTGGCCCAGGCCCAGACCCGGGCGTTATCACTGGTGAGCAGAGTGCGAACAACGACGAAGATAGACAGCGAAGAATCACCCATAAAGCGGCGGTTGAAGTGCCCGCCAAGCTCATTCAACCTCAGCGCCAGCTGCTCCAACCGCTTCTCCCTGACGGCGGTAGCCGCCATCACCAGGCCGATGACCAGGATAATAACCAGCACCGGACCCAGGACTTCGACAGGCCACTCAAAGATGGCCCCGACCACCGCCAGTACCGTAATTAAGAAGGGGCTCCAGCCCCAGCTGAACAATTTTCTGGACATATCAACCACCTCCTAGCGATAGCCCGCCATCGGAATCTCCAGACCCCCCAGCATCGCCGCCAGCAACGCCTTCTGCAGGTGCAGCCGGTTCTCCGCCTGGTCGAAGACAACCGAAGCGGGGCCATCTAAAATCCCTTCCGCCACCTCCTCCCCGTGATGGGCCGGTAAGGGGTGCATCAGTATGGCATCCTCCCTGGCCAGGGAGAGCAGCTCAGCATCCACCTGATAGCCACTAAAAGCCTGGCGCCGGGCTTCGGCCTCGGCCTCCTGCCCCATGCTGGTCCAGACATCGGTGTAGACAATATCGGCGTCAGTGACCGCCTGGCGTGGGTCATCGGTGCAAAATATCTCGGCACCGGTGCCCAGGGCCGTATTCTGCGCCAGATTGAACGTTTCGTCATCAACGGCATAGGCGGGAGGGGTGGCTATCCTGAATTTCATGCCGCTTAAGCTTGCCGCCAGCATCAGGCTGCGGGCTACATTATTGCCATCGCCGACATAGGCCAGGGCGAGGCCGTTCAGCTCCCCTTTTTTCTCGCAGATGGTCAAAAGGTCGGCCAGCGCCTGACAGGGGTGCTCGCGGTCGGAGAGGGCGTTTATCACCGGCACGCTGGCATAGCTGGCCAGAGCCTCCAGCGTCTGGTGGGCAAAAGTCCGGACGGCCATGGCATCGACATAGCGGCTGAGCACCCGGGCAACATCGGCCACCGATTCCCGCTCTCCCAGCCCGACCTCGGCCGGGGAGAGATAGAGCGTCTGGCCGCCCAGCTGGCGCATGGCCAGCTCAAAGCTGACGCGGGTGCGCAGCGAGGGCTTTTGGAACATTATCGCCAGCGTCTTATTGTTCAAGCTGGATACCCACCCCTGCGCTTTCATATCGATGGCGTCCGAGATGAGCAGGCGAATGTCCTCAACGCCGAGGTCAGCTATCGAGAGTAAATCTTTCTTCATTAACCTCAGTATATCACGAAAGAGGAATTATTCAACAGAGATTGCAGGCGTAAAAACAAGGGGTACTAAAGGGGCATAGCCCTATTGGGCGGGGGGATAAGGGGAGGGATTGCCCAATTTCTAGAGTGCGTTTTGTTTCCCACCCTCCCACCCTGCAGAAGTGATACTTCTATCAATTCCTTCTTCATGTGGTAGGTACAATTTCCCCCGAAAGGGGGTGGGGTTGTCCCATTTTCAGAGTTGGTCTTGCTTCCCACCCTCCCACCCTATAGAGGTTAGACCTCTCTTCACTCTCCCTTCTGGGGGAGAATCAAAGAGGGGGATTCGCCTGTATCGGGCTTCTCTACCCTTATCTGGTGGGTGGATAAAGAGGGGCTAATATTTCTCCTCGGGGGGCAGGGTAAAAATGGCTTTAGCCCGTTTCCATAAAAGGGCGGCGGGCAGGAAAAGATATAAAACGGGGAGGAAGCGCCCAGTTTTTTGAGATTGTTCTACTTCCCACCCTCCCACCCTCAAAGGCTGCGCCTTTAAAAATCTGCTAAAGGGGGGAGGGTAATATCTCTCCCGCGTGGGGCGGGGGATAAGGATGGGATAATCTCACCCCTCTGGGGTGGGGAAAGAGTGTTTAAGAGGTGAAACCTCTTGGGCGGGTGGGTATGGGAAGATAAACACCAGTTAAAAAGGGGGGTGGGGCTTCTTAATGTGGAGTTTTTGAGGGGCGAAGCCCGGCCCTAACCCCGGTCTCCGGCAGCCTGAGAGCCAGGTAGATGCCAACCGCCGACAGGCCGGCCAGAATAACAAGGTTCAGGTTGAGAGTCCCGGTAATATCCAGGATGTACCCCCCTAACCAGGGACCAACCAGCCCTCCTATATAGCCGATAGACATCACCATACCGCCAGCCCTGCCGATACCTCCGGCCGGCACCAGATCGGGGAGAAAGGACAGTATTATCGGAAGCTGGGCACCGGCGGCCAGGCCAACCACAACTACAACAGCCCAACCTAATGACAGAGGGGCATATATGGCGCTAACTAACACCAAGGCGAACAGGGCAAAGGACGGCCAGAGGAACAGTTTCCTCGAACCAATCCTGTCAGATGCCCATGGCGCGGCGAAGGCAAGAGGAATACTCACCCAAGGCATCACTGAGGCCATAAGGGCCGCCAAAGCCGGCGGCGCCCCCTTATCCATCATTAATTGTGGCGCCCATCCCAGCCAGGAAAAGGTGACATAATTAATAATAAAGAACAGGATAGTTACCAGCCAGAGGGACCCGCTGGTCCATATGCGGTAAGATGACCTGTTCACCTCACCTACTGGCCCACTTTGCCTGCGGCCAGGCTGAGGCTCTTTAACTACAATCCACCACACAATAGCCGCCGCTACAGCCGGGATGGTCCATATATAGAAGACGCCCTGAAAGGTATTGGTTATCGGGAAAACTACCGGCAGAGTGATAGCCACGGAAAGAGCAATACCAAAAACTATCCCGGTGGTATATAAGCCGGTGACAAAACCGATTCTCTGCGGCGGGAACCAGCTGCCGACCAGCTTAGGTAAATTGGGCAGAACCAGGCCCAAGCCAACCCCGTAGAGACAGGTAAAGACGAGCAGTGTCCAGAAGTCAGTGGCGGTGCCCCTGAGGAGACTTCCGGCGGCTATAACAATAATACCAATGCCGGCGGCTTTGCGGATGCCGATCCTGTCGGCGAGGGCACCACTGGGTATGGCAATTGCCGCCAGGATAATAAGGGGCACGGAAAAGATAAAGCCCGATTGAGCATAACTCAGGCGCAATTCCTCGGTAATAATATGCATTACCGGGGGGACACAGAACAGGGGGCTTTCCAGGGCAAAGCCCATCAGCCAGGCGCATAACAGAATAACCCAGGAGCTTTGAGGTTTTGTTCCTGGCTGCAAATATGCCTCCTCGAAATCCCTAAATACGACTGACCAAGTCCTTATCAGCCACCAAGGCAAGACAGCAGGGCTTCAACAAGGTTATAGCATAGACTGAGCCTGTGTCAACATCAATGAGGCTTGACACCATACAGGCGACCACCTAATATGCCCCTGGAGGTTAAAAAACAATGGCTACCAAGGAGAAATTCACCATCGACGGGGATAAAGTGGTGGAAAAGGTCAAGCAGCTCATCCACGAAGGCAACATCAGAAGGGTGCGGGTGATTCACGAGGGGCGCACGGTGCTGGAGATACCGCTTTCGGTAGGGGCGCCGGCGGCGGCAGTAACTATCATGGCCGCCCCGGTACTGGCCGCCCTGGCCGCTTTTGCCGCCCTGGTCACCGAGTGCACCATTGAGGTGGAGAAGATAGAGGAGTCGTAGGCCAATGACCGAAATTATCCTGGCCAGGCACGGGGAGACCGAGTGGAATGTGGAGGAGGTCTTCCGGGGCCGGATAGACATCGAGCTGAACCAGACGGGACTAAAGCAGGCGGAACTGCTGGCGGAATATTCAAGCGGGCAAAAAATAGAGGCTGTTTACTCCAGCCCGCTAAAGCGAGCCGCCAAGACGGCGGAGGCGATTGCCCGGCGCCATAAACTCAAGGTGGAGGTGGTAAACGGCCTCACCGACTGCCATTTCGGCCGGTGGCAGGGCCTTCACCTGCAGGAAGTTAAAGATAAATATAAAGAGCTTTACCGGCAGTGGGCGGAAAGCCCGCAACTGGTACAGATACCGGGCGGCGAGAGCCTGGAGGAAGTCAGGGAGAGAGCCTTAGGGGTGGTGAACGGGGTAATAGCTAAACACGGGGGGAGGGTGGTGCTGGTATCGCACCGGGTGGTCAACAAGGTCTTAATCTGCGCCCTGCTGGGGCTGGACAACTCCCACTTCTGGAATATAAGGCAGGACACCTGCGCAACGACTGTCTTTAGCTATGAAAACGGGCGGTTCGTGCTAATTAAGCACAACGATACCTCGTATTTAAAACCGCTGGTTAAAGCTGAGCTTGGAGATTTTTAGCGTACGTTTTTCTTCCCACCCTCCCACCCTACAGAAGTAGTACTTCTATCAATTTCCTCCTTATAGGGTAGGCATAATTTCCCCCGAAAAGGGGGGAGGGGATTACAGGACTTTTAGAGTATGTTCTGCCTTCAAAGGCTCTGCCTTTAAAAATCCCTTCAAAAGGGTGGAATAGAGGGGATAGTTAATCCTCTCTTCACTCTCCTTTATGGGGGGAATGGAGGGGCTTAGTCTGGTTTTTAGAGGAGGTTTTCTTTCCCACCCTCCCACCCGATAGAGGTTAGACCTCTATCAACTCCTTTTTTAGGGATGGGGAATAGAGAGCTTTAAAGGGGAACCCCCTTTGGGCGGGTGGGTATGGGAAGATGAGCACTGGGTAAAAAAGGGGGGGTGATAATTACCCATTTGGGGGTAGGGCGGTAAATAAGAGTTATGTTAAAATAAAGGGGAGAGGTATCATATAAACAGGGAAGGTGCAGGATGAAAATAAGCACCCGCAACGCGCTCAAAGGCAAGGTAAAACAGATCATGCCCGGCGCCATCAATACCGAGGTCACCGTAGAGCTGGACGGTGACGGCGCTGAGATAGTAGCGGTTATCACCAGAGGCTCCGCCGAAAGGCTGGAACTGGTCCCGGGCATGGAGGTCTACGCCATTGTCAAAGCCTCCAACGTGCTGATTGCCGTCGATTAAAGCCAGCGTTTTAACCCCCGCTCTGCTATAATATACTCATGAATAAGCCTCTCCTGGTGCTCTTCGACGGCAACGCCCTGCTCCACCGCGCCTTCCACGCCCTGCCCCCCCTCACCGTGCGCCAGACCGGCGAGACCGTCGGCGCCGTCTACGGCTTCGCCCTGATGCTGCTCAAGGTCATCAACGAAATAAAGCCCAGCCACTGCGCCGTCGCCTTCGACATGAAGGGACCCACCTTCCGGCATGAGCTCTTCGACCAGTACAAAGCCCACCGCCCCCCGGCCCCGGAAGAACTGGTGGGGCAGCTGGGGCGGGTAAAGCAGCTGGTGAGCGCCTTCAACATCCCCATCTTCGAGCTCCAGGGCTACGAAGCCGACGACATCCTGGGGGCGTTGAGCCGGCAGGCCAGCCAGAAGAACATCGATACCATCATCGTTACCGGCGACGCCGACACCATGCAGCTGGTCTCGCCAAAAGTAAAAGTCCTCTACCCCAAGCCCAAGGGGGGATTCAGCAACACCACGCTCTTCGACGGGGCGGCGGTGGCCGAGAAGTACGGGGTAAAGCCGGAGCAGATTACCGACCTCAAGGGGCTGGTGGGCGACCCATCGGACAATATCCCCGGTGTGGCCGGCATCGGAGCCAAGACGGCGGTCAAGCTCATCGAGCAGTTCGGCTCCATAGAAGAAATCTACGAGCACATTGACCAGGTGACGCCGCCCAAGCTACAAGCCCTGCTCAAAGAGAACGAGGCCATCGCCCGCCAGAGCAAGGAGCTGGCCACCATCGTTACCGGGACGCCAGTGGAGCTAAAGCCCGACGACTGCCGGGTGAGCCAGTACGACCGCAACAGGGTGACCGAGCTCTTCCGCGAGCTTGAGTTCGCCAGCCTGCTGCCCAAGCTGCCCCAGCCCCAGACAGAGACTGGAGAAGAAACCAGCCCCGAAGCCACACCGCCGCAGGGGGAGTATAAAATAGTCAGTGAGGCCGCCGACCTCGATAAACTGGTAAAGCGCCTGGCGGCGGCCAAGTCCTTTGCCTTTGACACCGAGACCACCGACCTCGACCCTATGACCGCCCGGCTGGTGGGGCTATCTTTCTCACCGGCCAAGGGGGAAGCCTACTACATTCCGGTGGGGCACGTGGGGCTGGAGGCGATAGGGCAGCTACCGTTAGAGCAGGTTATTGCCAGCCTCAAGCCTCTTATGGAAGACCGGAAATTAGCCAAGCTGGCCCACAACGGCAAGTACGACATGACGGTGCTGGCCGAGTACGGCGTAACCGTGCAGAACTTGAGCTTTGACAGCATGATAGCCGCCTACCTGCTGGGGGAGAAATCGCTGGGACTGAAAAACCTCGCCTTTGCCAGGCTGGCTATCGAGATGACGCCTATAGTCGAGCTTATCGGTAAGGGGGCGAAGACGATTCCCATATCCCAGGTGGAGATAGCCCGCGCCGCCGACTACGCCAGCGCCGACGCCGACATGACCCTGCGGCTGGCCGAGGTATTTGAGCCGGAGCTAAAAGAGCAGGGGCTTTGGCAATTATTTTCCGAAGTGGAGATGCCGCTGACGCCGGTACTGATGTGCATGGAAAGAAACGGCGTCGCCCTGGACACCGATTTGTTAAAGCAGATGTCCCAACGCCTGGGCGAGCAGCTGTCAAAGCTGGAGAAAGAAATATACGATAATGTCGGCCACCAGTTTAATATTAACTCGCCACAGCAGCTGAGTAAGGTACTGTTTGAAGACCTGGGGCTGCCCACCGCCCGCAAGACCAAGGGCGGCTACTCCACCGGCGCCGCCATACTGGAAGAGCTGCGCGGCGTCCACCCCGTAATCGGCTTTATCCTCGACTACCGCCAGCTGAGCAAGATAAAGTCCACCTACATCGATGCCCTGCCCAGCCTGATTAACCCCAAAACGGGGCGGGTGCACACCAGCTTCAACCAGACGCGGACGGCCACGGGAAGGCTGTCTTCCAGCGAGCCCAATCTGCAAAACATCCCCGTGCGGGGGGAGATGGGCAAAGAGGTCAGGCAGGCCTTTATCGCCCCCGAGGGGTCAATTCTGTTATCAGCTGACTATTCGCAGATTGACCTGCGCGCCCTGGCCCATCTGTCTCAGGACAAGAGCCTGACCAGCGCCTTCCGCCACGATGAAGATATCCATAGCGCCACCGCCGCCCAGGTCTTCGGCGTCGACCCCTCCAAGGTGACTCCGGAGATGCGGCGGACGGCCAAAACGGTCAACTTCGGCGTCATCTACGGCATGAGCGACTACGGCCTGGAGCAGGCGACAGGCTTATCAAGAGAGGAAGCCGCCGCCTTCATCAGCGCCTACTTCGAGAAATACCCCGGGGTCAAGCGGTACCTGGAATCGACCAAGGAAAAGGCCAGAAAAGATGGCTACGTCCAGACCATCCTGGGCCGGAAGCGTGCCATCCCCGAAATCAACCACGCCAACCGCCAGCTGCGGGAGGCCGCCGAGAGAATGGCCATCAACATGCCGGTGCAGGGCACCTCGGCCGATATCATCAAGGTGGCCATGATAAACCTCGACGGCGAGATGGCCAAACGCCAGCTAAAGAGCCGGATGCTGCTACAGGTGCACGACGAGCTCATCTTCGAGGTGCCCAAAGCCGAGCAGGCCGAGATGAAAAAGCTGGTGCCCGAACTGATGTCATCGGCCATGACCTTGAGCGTGCCCTTAAAGGTAGACGTCAAAACCGGCCCCAACTGGGGGGAGATGGAGCCTTAAGGGAAAAGAGGCAATTTTAAAACGGGGGAGGGGCTTCCTTAATCAAAAATCCAGGGGGGGACTAGCCGGTTTTCAGCGTACGTTTTATTTCCCACCCTCCCACCCTACAGAAGTGATACTTCTATCAATTTTCTCTTTGGGGGTGGGGAGAAGGGGGAAAAATCCCCCTTAGTCCCCCTTTACCAAAGGGGGGTGGGGTTTAAGAGATGAAAAGAGGCGGAGCCTTTGAGGGCGGGCCGGGTATGGGAAGAAAGAGAACTGTTAAAGGGGGAGGGGCAAAAAGGGCTTTAGCCCTACCACAAGGGCAGCGGGCGGGAAAAGATATAAAATGGGGTGGGGGTAAAGGAAAAGTAAATGCCTGAGTTACCTGAAGTCGAAACTATAAAGAACGAGCTGGCTCCCCATGTTATCAACCACACCATCACCGCCGTCACCCTCTTCGACGAGAGGATAGTGCGCCAGCCCACGGTGGAGGAATTCGGCTCCCGAATCATCGGGGAGACCATAACCGGGGTGGGGCGGCGGGGAAAATATCTGTTATTCAGCCTGACCAGCGGCCAGACACTGGTCATTCATCTAAAGATGACCGGCTCATTATGGCTGAAGCCGCCCGACAGGTTCGTCCGGGCGGTAATCCACCTCGACGGCGGGGTTAAAATCTACTTCCGCGACCCGCGCAAGTTCGGGGTGATGTGGCTGGTCGAGGATAAAAATACCGTCAGCGCTAAGCTGGGCCCCGAACCGCTGGAAGACGAATTTACCGCTAAAACCCTGGCCGAAGCGTTAGCCAAGCGCACGGCCCCGATAAAAGCCCTGCTCTGCGACCAGAGCTTTATTGCCGGCATCGGCAACATGTACGCCGACGAAGCCCTCTTTCTGGCTAAAATCCACCCGCTAAAGCCCGGGGGAAGCCTGTCTAAAAAAGAAATCGAGCGCCTCCACAACGCTATCAGGCAGGTTTTAACCACCGCCATAGTTGATAAAGGGGCCAGTGTCGATACCTACTTCCGCCCCGACGGGCAGATAGGCACCGCCCACTTCCAGTTCCGGGTGGCCCACCGCCGTGGGGAGTCCTGCCCCATCTGCGATACGCCCTTACAGCGCCTGCCGGTACGAAACCGGGGCAGCTACTTCTGCCCTAAATGCCAGACACTCTAAATTACACCCTGCTTTCTAAGCTTGTTGATTTCCCGCTTGCTTAATCCCAAAATTTCTCCGTAGACATAGCCGTTGTCCTGGCCGGGAAGCGGGGCGGGGCGGCTATAGCTTGGCGGGGTATCCGAGAGCCTTACCGGGGTGGCATCAGATATAGTCCTGCCCGTTTCGGGGTGGTCAAGCTCAATAAAGAAGCCCCGTTCTTTAAGCTGGGGGGCTTTAGCTAAATCGCGGGCATCCTGAACCACGCCGGCGGCTACCCCCTGCGCCTGGAGCAGAGACATTACCTCCCCGGCGGGGAGGGTCTTTGTCCAGCCTTCTATCAGCTCGTCCAGCTTCTTTTTATTCTTGAGGCGAGCGGCTGAAGTGGCAAATCTTTTATCCTCAGCCCAGGGGGGTCTGCCCAGAGCCTTTTTAAAGTTCTGCCATTCTTCATCGGTGGCAACAGCCAGAGCGCACCAGCGGTCATCGCCCTTGGAGCGATAGACACCCTGAAACGCCGTCTCCTTTACGGGAACAAAGGCATCCCCCAGCAGGTTGACCATCGCCTCCACCTGGGAGACATCGATGTACTGCCCCTCGCCCGTCTCCCGGCGGTACTCCAGAGCGCTCAAAAGAGCCAGACAGGCGAATAGAGCGGCGACATGGTCGGCACAGGCCGTCCCCAGACCCAGCGGCGGCCCGCCCGGGTAGGCGGTGAGGTGAGTCAGCCCGGAGAAAGCCTGTATTGTCGGGCCGAAGCCGGTATAGTCCCGATAGGGGCCGGTAGCGCCCATCGCCGACAGGCTGAGCATGATGATATCCGCCTTAATAGCCTTAAGGCTGGCATAATCTAAGCCCCAGTTAGCCATAACGCGGGGGGTAAAGTTCTCGACCACAGCGTCGCTGGAAAGCACCAGCTTTTTGGCTAAAGCTATCCCTTCGGGGGTGGCCAGGTTCAGGGTAATGCCCAGCTTATTGCGGTTCCAGGTATTATAGTAGCCACGGGCAAAGTCGTCCTCCTCCCCGGGGAGAAGGGGCTGGACCTTAATCACCTCGGCGCCGAAATCAGCCAGAAGCCGGGTGGCATAAGGCCCCGCCAGCACCCAGGTAAAGTCTAAGATGCGGATGTTTTTTAGGACGGGGTCAGTCATTTTGCCTCAACATAGCCCATATAGTCACCTCGCTGCCCGGAACTACGCCCTCCTCAACCACTTTAAATCCATAATGCTGGTAAATAGATACGTCCCTTTTTGCGTCAGTTTCGAGAAAGCAGGGCAGACGATCTTTATCGATTCTGGTAAACATCGCCTTTAACAAGGTGCCGGCATAACCCTTCCCCTGATAAGCCAGGGCGACACCGAGAAGCTGCAGATACCAGTGCCTGAAAGGCACGAGGCGCTCGTGCAACGAGGCAACATAATCATCAAAAGACCTCCATTTGGCAGCAGTCTTTCTCTCCACCTTAAACAACCTGGACAAACCCTCGTTCTCAACGTCTCCCCGCCGTTTCATACGGGCTTTCTCCGAAGGAAGCCATACTGCCACTCCCTCCAGATTCGGAGATATGGCGTAGGCTTCACCATATAAAAGACCATAACCAATCATAAACTGAAAAATATAAGGCAGTTTATCCTTTCTTTCTGACACATCCGGAAAGAAATAAACAGACAGCGGGTTATCCTGAAATGCCCTGGCCGCCATTGCTGCCGCCGGTTTAAGCTGACTTTTCTCTAACCTTACCAGACCACTCAACTCTGATTTCATAGTTTTTTACCTTTCATCTGGGTTTATGAGAGGGACGAAGCCCCCTATTGGGCTAATCCCTCCTTTTTGGGCGGAGTTTTAGCGGTGAAGCCCCTGCTGGGATAACTTCTCCTTTTTGGGTTGGGGGCTTGGAGAGTTTCAGAGGCGAAATACGGGGCCCCCGGAAAAACTTCGTTTTTTCGGAGTAAAAAGCCCTTGAGGGCGGGTTGGGTGGGAAGAAAGACAACGGGGGGGATAAAGGGGGTGAGGTAGATAGATATTGGCTTTGCCCCCGAACATATGCTATAATCAACCCCGTGTCTGCTAAACTAAACAAAAAGGAACCGAAAGTGGCTGAGAAACCTCTTCTCAACCTCAAGACCTTCATCGAGAATATCAACAGGAAAGACAAGCTCAACGGCAAAAAGATACGCTTTGGCTTTACCAAGCGCAAGCGGTAACAGTCAGCGCTAATTCTCACCGCCTAACATCCTCCGTTTCCGAAAACGGGGCCCCCTCGCCGGAGAAGTCCGGCCGATAACTCTTTGAGGCACCCATTCCCTGCATCCAGCCGTTCTCTATCCCCAGCTCATCTACCAGCTCACTAACTTCACTATATTCCTCCGCCGTGATTGCCCTCGAAAGCAGGGGGATTCGCGGGGCCCGGTGCGCCGGAAAGTACTGCGACATAAGGCTCACCGTAACCTGAGGGGAAACCTCCCTGACCAGCCAGCCAAGCGAGTCGCGGCTGCCGGCGATGCCGTTGGGCAGTATCAGGTGGCGGATAATCAACCCCTTCCGGGCAATATTTGCCTCATCCACAATCAGGTTCCCAACCTGCCGGTACATCTCCCTGATGGCCGCCCGCGCCCGCTCCACATAATCGGGGGCCTTGGAAAACCGCCTGCCCCATTTATTAGAGGCGTACCTCAAATCGGCCAGGTAAATGCTGATAATACCGTCAAGCTCCCGCAGGGTGGCCACGGAATCATAGCTGCTGGTATTATAGACCAGCGGCAGCTTAAGCCCCAGGGGAACCGCCTCCAGCACGGCGCGGACTATCTGGGGAACAAAGTGCGACGGTGAGACCAGATTAATATTATGGCAGCCCAGCTCGTCCTGAAGAAAAAGCATACGCCCGGCCAGAACGCCAGTCTCAACCTCGTAGCGCCTTTGAGCCTTATAGTCCTGGCTTATCTGGTAGTTCTGGCAGTAGACACAGCGCATATTGCAGTTGCCCAGGAATATCGTCCCCGAACCCCGGCGGCCGGAAAGCACCGGCTCCTCGCCGTGGTGAGCGCCGACCGAGGAGACAATGGGGAGGCGGCCTGAGTGGCAGAAGCCCCTTTTCCCCTCAAGGCGGTTAACCCCGCACTCCCGGGGGCAGATATCGCAGGCGCCCAGCCGCGCCTCAAGCGCCTCCGCCCGGCGCTGTAATTCCCCGGAGCGGTAGAGTTCAATATACCCCGGCTCAATACCTTTCATGGCTGAAGCCCCCTATTGGGATACTGCCTCTTCCTCCGGCGGGGGGCCTGAGAAGTGTTCGTGGTGAAACCCCTGTTGGGCGGGTTAGGGCTTCCGAGAGCTTCCCCCTTACCGGGATATTCTCTCTTTTTTGGGTGGGGGGCCTGAAGAGTGTCAGAGGCGGAGCCTTTGAGGGCGGGCCGGGTATGGGACGAAAAACACCGGTTTAAAATTGGGGCGGGGAACCTATATTTCTTGCCCTGGTGCTCTATCTCAGTCCAGAAGCCCCTCGCCTTAAGCTGGGGGCTGGCTAAAAGCTGTGACACCGAGGCTACTTCCGCCCAGGGGAAGCGCATCGCCTGCCCCTTGTCCACCAGTTCGGCGGCGGGGTGGGTTTTAGCCCAGCGCTCCAATACTTCGATAACATGATCAATATGCTCAAGGCGATAGTCTCTATCCAGCCACTTTTCATCGGCTAAATCTTCGGCCATGCCCTCGGCGGCGAGCCACTCCACCAGCGTCGGCCACTGGTAAAGCAGTGAGAGCAGTACATAGCCGTCCTTCGCGGGAAAGACGCGGAAGGCATTGTTCCAGTGCAGGCTGCCCTGCCTTTTAGCCACCTCACCCTGATAGAAATAGCGCACCAGAACGTGGTCGAGGGCGGCGGCGGTACACTCCTGAAGCGAGATATCGATATGCTGGCCTCTGCCCGAAGCGTGGCGGTGATAAATCGCCAGCATAACGCCGACGGCGGCGAAGAGGGAAGCCAGGTAATAGCTCTGGCTGCCGAAGGCTTTGAGCGGCGGCGAACCGGGCTGGCCGTTGAGGAAAAGCTGGCCGCCCATAGCACTGGAAACGATATCGGACGACTTGTAACCGCTATATGGCCCGCTCTGCCCGAAGGGGGTGATAGAAGCCATAATGAGGCGGGGGTTGATTTTATTAAGCTGATTATAGCCGAGGCCGATACTATCCAGATAGCCGGGGGAGTGGCTTTCCACCAGAACGTCGGCGGTTTCAAGCAGACGCCTGAATAACTCCTGTCCCGGCTTTAACTCTATATCCAGCGTCACCGAGCGCTTGCCCAGGTTTTCCCAGTGAAAGTCAGCGCTTTCACCCGGCTTTTCTATACGGACAACCTCGGCCCCCGTATCGGCCAGCCAGCGGGAACAGAGCCTGCCCTTATCGTCGGTTAAATCAAGGACGCGACAGCCGGAGAGGATGGAACCCTGACCGTTCATAACATTTTAAGGGCGACTTCAATCCGCTTCATACAGCGTTCTTTGCCCAGCACCGCCATGGTCTCGAAGAGGGGCGGGGCGGCGGTCTGGCCGGTAACGGCCACCCTGAGCACACCGAAAAGCTGGCCGGTCTTAAGGCCAAGCTCCGCGGCCAGGGGGCGGAGCTCACCTTCCAAGGAATCGTGGTCAAAGGATGAGAGGGGGGTGAGCTTCTGTTGCGCCGCCTTTAACGCCTTTAGCGTGGAGGCTTTATCCATGTTCTTACCGATGAGCAGGCCGGCATCGTAGGCAAGCTCATCAACAAAGAAGAAGCGGGTTAGCTCGACCACCTCAAGCAGGGTCTTGGCCCGCTCCTGGACCAGGGGCAGGACGGCCCTGACATATTCTTCCTCGGCTATTATCGCCTTGCCCGCGTCCAGATCGTCCATGAGATAGGGCTGAGCGGCATCGAAAAACTCGTCAGCGGTTAAGCTTCGGATATAGACCCCGTTCATCCAGTCCAGCTTCTCCCTATTGAAGATAGCCCCCGTCCTGCCGATGCGCTCCAGAGAGAAATTATCGATAAGCTCCTGGCGGGACATGATTTCGGTCTTATCGTCCAGCGACCAGCCGATTAAGGACAGGAAGTTGAGCATGGTCTGGGGCAGGTAGCCCATATCCCGGTAGTCAAGGATGGAGACGGCGCCGTGCCGCTTGCTCAGCTTGGCGCGGTCGGGGCCTAAAATCATGGGGTGGTGGACGTAAAGCGGCGGCTCAAAGCCAAGTGCCTTATAGATTAGGAGGTGGCGGGGGGTGGACGAAATCCACTCCTCGGCGCGGATGACATGGCTGATTTCCATGGCGTGGTCGTCGACGACATTGGCCAGGTGATAGGTCGGGTAGCCGTCCGACTTGAGCAAAACAAAATCATCAAGGGTGCTGTTCTCAACGACCACTTTACCCCAGATGACATCTTCATAGCTGGTCTGCCCGTCAAGCGGCGTCTTGAAGCGCACCACCGGGGTGATGCCCTCGGCCTCCTTGCGGGCGCACTCCTCTTTAGTTAGATTGCGGCAGAGGCGGTCGTAGCCGGGTGGCTCCTTACGCTTCACCTGCCCGGCGCGAAGCTCCTCAAGGCGCTGCGGGGAGCAGTAGCAGTAGTAGGCGTCCCCCTGCTCGATGAGCTTTTCGGCGGCCTTTTTGTAAAGCTCCAGCCGCTCCGACTGATAGTAGGGCCCGTAGTCGCCGCCGATATCGGGGCCCTCGTCCCAGTCCAAACCCAGCCAGCGTAGCCCCTCCATGATGTTGTGAACGGCGCCCTCCACCCTGCGGGCGACGTCGGTATCCTCAATGCGCAGAATCATCTTGCCGCCGGTATGCCGCGCCAGCAGCCAGTTAAACATGGCCGTGCGTATATTGCCGACGTGGGGAAAGCCGGTGGGGCTGGGGGCAAAGCGGACTCTAACGGGTGTGGTCATTTTCTTCCCCCCATTCTACCATCTAATCTGGCGACATTCTAGGGTGGGGGGACACACCTACACCTAGACGTTATGTTGACCTTGCTTATAAAAAGGTTTTTAGATAAACTAAACGTGTCATGAGTAATTATGTCTTGAAGATATTGGAGCACGAGTTTACTGCGGAAGTCATAAAGGATTCAAAGCCATACTTGATAGAATTAAGGGGAGACAAACTGTCTTCGTATTCAGAATTAGTGAAATACTCCTTTTCAATAATGATGTGGACACAGCGTCTTTACAGTTGCTTCCGAGCCTTAGAACATACAAGGGTATATATGAGTCACTTTAGAAGTAACAAGTGGTATAGAGAAGCAGGAATTGTACAAGGCAACTACATAAACTATCACTATTCAAAATATGCAATTACTTTAGTTACAATTGTGGACGTTTGCCTAATCCTCACCAATGCCACTCTTCGACTCGGAAATCCTGAAAGACTATGCTATCTCGAGAATATAACAAAAAATTCCCGGGTTATTTCTTCTAAAGTTGATAAATCACTAAATAAGCTGAACAAAATAGTGGAACCATGGCATGAACCTAGGAACCTTTTTATCCACCGCGGTTATGAGCCATACAGAGACAAACTGTCTCGTTTAGAAGCATATGAATTACTATTTGAAAAAGGCAAGTTAGATAGAGTCATTCCCTTGCGCAAGAGGAAAACCCTATACAAAACGGAACTTGCGGAGATTTTCATAGAGTTCGACCAAGTTGAGGCTCCCCTATTTAATGCTGTGACTGAGTTCTTATCAAAACTATTACCAGTATATATAACCCGGCGCGAGAAGTTACAAACTTCCTCCTAAGGTGGGGCAAAAAGGGCTTTAGCCCTACCATAAAGGGCGGCGGGCGGGAAAAGATAAAATAAGGGGGCGGGGCTAAGCTACTCTATATCCTCAAGCGCCCGCTCCAAATCGGCAGGCAACTCCGACTTAAATTCAATGTACTCCCCGCTGGAGGGGAGCCTAAAGCCCAAACGGGAGGCGTGGAGGAACTGGCGGGGCACAAACGGGGACCTGACCCCGTAAATCTTATCCCCCACCACAGGAAAGCCGATAGCCCCCAGGTGCACCCTTATCTGGTGGGTGCGCCCCGTCTCCGGCCTCACCTCAACTAAAGTGTAGTCCCTGATATATTTAATGACCTGGTACTCGGTGCGGGCCTCCCGGCCGCCTTCAACCACCGCCATCTTTTTGCGATTGCGGGGGTCGCGGCCTATAGCCGCCTCGATGATGCCGGTTTCCGGGGTCAAACGCCCCCTGACCAGCGCCAGATAGGCCTTGGCCACCGAGTGGGACTTGAACTGGCCGATAAGGTTGGCTTGAGCTTTACTGTTCTTGGCCACCAGCATCAGCCCCGAGGTATCCTTGTCCAGACGGTGGACGATACCGGGGCGAAGCCAGTCGCCGATGTCAGCCAGATGGGGAAGGTGCGCCAGCAGGGCATTAACTAAAGTATGGCTGGTGTGCCCGGGGGTGGGGTGGACGGTTAAGCCCGCCGGCTTATCCACCACTAAAAGGTCGTCGTCCTCATAGAGGATATTAAGCGGCACAGCTTCGGGAAGCAACTGTTCGGGGGGGGCGGGGGGGACAGCAATCTTAAGCTTATCGCCGATATTTAACTTCAGCCCCGGCTTGGCCGGCTGGCCGTTAACGGTGATATGGCCATCGGCAATCAGCCTCTGCACCCGGGCGCGGGAAAGCTCGGGGAGCTGCTGGCAGACATATTTATCCAGGCGGACATCCCGCTCACCAGCGATAAGACTGTGTACCTTGTCCATCACCAAGCCAACTAATCACGCTTCTGGGCCAGGGGGAAAAGGGTATAGATAAATAAAATAACGCCGACCACCACCGCCGAATCAGCCAGGTTAAAGGGCGGCCACCAGCCGATATGGATGAAGTCGGTGACCCCACCCAGCCGGCCCAGCAGATAGAGAACACGTTCAATCAGGTTGCCGATGGTACCGCCCAGAATCAAGCCCAGAGCCACCCGGCTAAGCCAGCTATCGAGAAAGGGGTAGCGGCGGTAAATAATAAAAGCGTAGACCAGAATAAAGGCGATCCCGACCACCGACACTATGGTCAAGATAAAGGTATGTTCGGGGAAAATGCCGAAAGAGCCACCGGTATTGGGGGGGACACGGGCTATCTTAAATATCCACCAGCTCCACAGCGATTGACCGACCGCCAGATTTTCTCTTATCCAGAACTTGGTGAGCTGGTCGGCGGCCAGCAACAGGAAGGCGATAAGGAAAAAGACGACATACCGCCCGGCCCGGGGACTACTTGCCTCTGGCATCCTTCGCCTGACGCGCCTTACAGTCCAGACACATAGTGGCCTGAGGCAGGGCTTCCAGCCTTTCCGGGTCTATCGGCTTGCCGCAGTTATCACACAAGCCATAGGTCCCGTCTTCAAACTTCTGCAGGGCGTGCTCCACCGACGCCAGCTGCTCCCTGATGCTCTTCTCCAGGGTCAGCCGCCGCTCCAGCTCGTAGCTTTCGGTGGCCTCCTCCTCCCTCTTACCAAAGGGGCTGCCCTCACGCCGCTCGTCAGCCGGGCGTATGGTGGATTTTAATTGCTCCATTTCTTCAATCAACCGCTTGCGCTCGCTCTCCAGACGAGCCCGCAGCAGATTGAAGGTTGCGTTCGTTTTATCCGTCTTCTTCATCTTTCCCTTACCTCCGTCTACCTGTGCTAGCAGCTAAGCACCTATAGCCGCTGATTTTTTAAGAGAACTGTAATCAGGCAGAAGGGCTAATCCAGCATCACCCGTAACTGGCGGATGGTATCCACCGCCTGCCCGCGCCAGTGATTGTTGGCAAAGATGAAGGTCTCTGCCGCCACACTGGCTAACCGTTGAATCCTGGGCAGCCACTCGCTGAGTTCCGACGGGCTATAGCTATAATCATACCTCTCATAAGCCTGGGCGTGCCGCCACCACTTCTCGCGGTTGCGCCCGTGAAAGCGAACGTAGCCAATGTTACTGGTCGCCTCCGCCAGCGGCGGCAGCAGATTGGGCAACCTCGGTTCGTCAACGCAGCAGAAGCCCAGCTCACGGGATTTAAGCCAGTCAAACACCTCTGGCCGCAGCCAGCGGGCATTGCGGAACTCAATCACCACCGGCAGCTCACTCAAACGCTCCTTGAACAGCTCGAGATAGTCCCAGTTAGGCTGGTTGAAGTCGAAGCTGTAGGGAAACTGGGCCAGAACGCAGCCCAGCTTGCCGACGGCGACAATGGGCTCCAGCGCCCGGCAGAAAGCCTCGAACACAGCGGCGTTATCCTGCCGCTGGTGAGTCATCTGCTGGTTAGCTTTTATAGCAAAGACAAAGCTCTGGCCGGTCTTATCCGCCATCGCCTTCAGGGCGGTGGGGCGGGGCAGGGCGTAATAGGTCGAGTTCAGCTCGCAGGCATCAAACTCACGGGCATAGTAGCTAAGCCACTCCCGCCGCGGCAGACCCTGCGGGTAGAAGCTGCCCACCCAATCGTTATAGCTAAATCCCGAAGTGCCGAAGTGTATCATAACCCAAGTGTAGCTCAATTGTTAAGATTGGTCAATACACTGAAAGTGGGGGTTCTTCTCCATAGTGGTTGGTTATGATTCAAACCTAAGATAGACGTTGTAAAGCCCATCCTTAATCTCCCAGTACTGCGGGTACTTAACATGTAGTTTTCCCTTAATAACCTTATATTCAAAGACTTGAGATTCAACCTTGTTAAGTAAATTTATTTTGTCAGTCGCCATGACTCGTAACTGCTCATATTCTGTTGGTACGGTTTTATTCAAATGGTGGAAATCTTGTCTTTCTTGTCCACCATATATATCTTCTAACATATTGCTTACATCCGGTTGAACGTCATTATTTCTAATCTTATGAATGTTAGCTCCAAACTTTTCTGCTGGTGGTTCGCCAGTCCACTTTTCAAACATGAAACGTGCGAGTGCCTCAGCAACAGACTGGCATAGAGCAATACAACCGTAATAATACCCATTCTTAAAAAGTAACTGACATTCAGAAGACACATATGAGAAATAATGATTCGGAATAATAGGATGTTTATCCGTGTCCATTTTAATTTCCTCTGTTAAACCTTCATGCTTACCAGCACAGGTTGTGATTCGTGCCTTTGTCTCCGTAACTTTCTAGCCCTTCTTATAGGCTTATGCTTTCTGGGCAATTCAGGTATAGCAATAGTGCTAGTAGCGCTAGTTTGCTTTGGCGTGATTAGCTTCCGTTTTGCCACTATGTCCTTCCAGTTCCTATAAGGGTATCTTACCCCTGCCACCTGTGCGGGTGTCTTGCCGTTTAGGGCTTCATGCGGTCTTAGGTAGTTATAGTGTAGCAACCACCCTTCGGTTATCAGTCTGGCAGATTTTAAGTCCTTCAAGCCACGCATTACCTTTGTGCGCTGTTTTAATGTACCGTGAAAGCGTTCAATAAGGTTTGTGTTGTTTTCTACCGTGAATGGCTTTGTCCTTATATGTTTAGTATCAGCGCCAAAGGCTAACTCAATACCATCCAAGTAAGCAAAAAGTTTGTCCGTCATTACAACTTTGGGGATTTTACCAGCACGCTTTGAGGCCAACTCCATTAACTTCTGTGCGTCTTTGGTGGTGCGTGTTCTAGATATGTGTGAGGCTAAAAGGAATCTAGTTTTAGCGTCTATAATGTCCCAAAACCAGACATTCTTACCGTCTATGTCTAATACCGTTTCATCGGCTACCCAAACATCACCCACATCTGGCTTATAGCTTCTGGCTTGTGCGACAGCCTGTTTGGTGAATCGGCTAATCCACCTATACACTGTGGAATCAGACGGATAACTATGATATATCTGGGTTAGTAGCCTAGTAATACTATTTAGGGACTGCCCCTCGTAAAACATACCAATTGCAGTTCCAACCTGCTCAATCGGCGTCTGCATATTGGGTAGGGCGTCATTGTCGGCAAACTTACGTTTGCAGTCCTTACACCAGAAGCGTTGCCTGCCCCTGAAAGTCCCGTATTTTATGACATTATGAGAGCCACAGTATTTGCAGGTTATATCAAAGTATGGGACTTTGACCGCATAGCCGTTTAACCTCTGATAATCTTTAGTTATAGTCATCTTCTTCGCCTACGTGTCATAGGTTTACGCCTTAAAGGGTATGCAGTGGTAAAACCGCAATTCTGACATTGCCACCTCTGCCTACTTTGTCCTTTATAGCGGTATGTGTCATACCTTACCATTCTTTTACTAAAACAAGAGGGGCATACTGGCATCCTTACCTCCGTCTGACTTTCTAATTCCATCATACCATATCACAACTTTTTCCATAATTCAAGTATGTTTTACCCATAAACCATTGACAAGCAATGTTTTTGGGTGTATTGTAAAAGAAAGAGGAAAGTGCGCTGGTGGTGGAAAGGCATACACGGTGCTTTTGGAAGGCACTACCGTGTAAGCGGTTTGCGAGTTCGATTCTCGCCCAGCGCACTTTCGGAGGTGATTCGTATGTAACTATATTATAACACACATTGGCAAGCCCCATTTTATTAAGGAGGTCAATAACAATGCCTATTCGTGGTAAGAAACGCCGATTCACAGATACTAACATAAGCAATGCTCCAAACTGTAATGGAGTGTATGTTTTAACCAAATACGGAAAGACAATATACATTGGCAAAGGTGAAGGTACTGGCGGTGTAAGAAGCCGGATAGAAGCTGCCAAACGGGATACTCGTGGCAGGGGTAAGGCAACTTCATTCCAAATTGAGCGTTGCAAAGACCCCACAGAGCGTGAAAAGCAACTTTTAGAGCAATACTGGAAGCAATACAGGAAATTGCCACGCTATAACGACAGGATTGGCTAGTTGCTTTGTGTGCTATAATTACGTTATGACAACATCTAATTTGATAGCTCTCGTGGTAGGTGGTTATGCTGCTATTGTCGCTACTGCGGCACTTGTTTGGAACATTCTTAGGGAGAGGCACAATGTTATAGTTAGGGTCAGCCCTGCATTTGGAGTAGGGCGTTTTGAAGGAAGTGAAATGGTGGCTATTGAAATTATTAACAAGGGGCATCGCCCAATTAACATAGAGGAAGTCGGCTTTTTTCTTTCTAACGGAGACAAGCTTATTAACCCTATGGCTGAACATAACTTGGGATGGTTGAAAGACGGGGATGGAATGTCCTATTACGTTCCAAAGCAGGAAATAGAGGAGATGGGCAAAGATGTTAAGAAACAAGGATTTAGGGTTGTAGCTGCCTACGTAAGAGATTCCACCAGCACCACCTATAAAGGAAAGATACGAAAAGGTGCTGTGTGGACTTGGTTTAACGGTTAATGGAGGTGACATTATGGCTAGAAACTGGAATCTCTTGATGATTAGCACTAGGATTAGAGTTAAAGGTGATAAGGAAATAGACGGACATATCATTAATTGGCTAACAGATGAGAAAAAGGAAATAGTGGGATATTTGGTTAAGTCGGACGAAGACCCGTCAACTTTGATTGCACTTGCCCTTGATGATGAGTTTGAAGTTCTTAAATAGTAGCCCCGTTTTGCCTCTCTAGCCATGTACCCGCTCCTGTATACAATCCGTTTTTGTCAAAATGTATTTCACGGTTGCCAAATGGTAAGACAGAACTATTAAGATACAATCTGGCTTCACCGTCTTCTCTCGCCTTGAACTCTATCGTTAATCCACTTGCGGGGTCTTCTATGACCTGCTCTTTGATATTAACCATCTTTTTTGTCATTTCAAACCTCCCACACTGTGATATAATGCGTAAAAACGTTTATGAGGTGGTGTAATGGCAGACACTAAAGACTTAAAAGCCAACAGGATAAAGGCATATGAATACATCAAAAATACTTTACACCGACCACCGTGTAATATCCCCCTAGACATATCAGATGCCCAGTTAGCTAAAGTATTAGGGGGAACAATAGAATTAGAGGATTCATTACGTCTATTAAGAGAAGGCGAACACAACCCAACTAATCGGTTAGTAACCGCTTTCAGAAACCTTGTTAAAGGATTAGAGGCGGATTCTGAGATTGATGCATATCTAGATAAACCCTTCCGTGATTGCTGAATAACTGGCATAGGAGGCTGTGTATCAAACATGAGTAAGATTGAATTGGTAACTGTCGGTGGTTTTGTAATCGGATTTGGGATAGCTATGTTGCTTGGTGCTTTTACCGTAATAAAACCAACACCAAATTTTGACCCAACCTTGCTTGGGTTAGCGATTACCCTTTTCTCTTTTGGCTTGATGTTCTGGGATAAGGCTGGATTTTTTAGAAGGCATATAAATTCAAAGGCATGACCATGGAATTGCCTAGACATACATGCATAAGTTGTGCTTACCTTTGCCAGAAAGCAGACGATTATTACGGGATATCGCCCCGTCGTATGATTCTGGAGAAGAAAGGACAAGAGTGGGTTGGAGCTGACTATATTTACCTTGTCTGTTATAAAGGAAAACTTCCTAATTTCTACCTCTCGGGAAAAACAGGCGATGAAATTCGGGACATCATTATTGAGCCAAACACGTGTAAGCAATGGATTCAGTTTATCAACGGTATTTCGCCAATAGCCACAGAGCAAAGGCAATCCGCTAAATGGGCTAAATGTGCGTTTTGGATAGCCCTTGCTTCCCTCGCCGCTATTTTGGCAACTTGGGTTCTCAGTCAGTTTATCTTCAATTAACCCCTGTATTCTCATAACTTACCAACCATGTTGCAGTAATACCAAAGTGGGGATTCTTTAGTCTTACTTCCCACCCTCCCACCCTATAGGGCTGTGCCCTTAATCCCTCGACTTGTCGGGTGGGGGGAGAAGGGGATGAATTCACCTTGATAAACCAGGGGGGAGGGGCAAAGAGATGAAAAGAGGCGGAGCCTTTTTGGGTGGGTGGGTATGGGAAGAAAAACATCTGGAGAAAACTATTGACAAATAAGCCTAAATTGTTTATCGTGTAAATGATAATCTTTTTCATCTAGAGCTTGGGGACTTAAAATCTTGAAATGAGGCTTACCGAGAAAAGAATCGCCAGCGCCCTGAGACAGCACGGCTATAAGCTCACCCACCAGCGCCGGGCAGTCATCGGCGCCATCGCCGCCAGCCCCGACCACCTTACCCCCGCCGACCTCTACCAGAAGGTGCACCAGAAGCACCCCGCTATCGGGCTGACCACCATTTACCGCACCCTGGAGATACTGGCCCGCCTGGAGCTTATCTGCGAGCTGCACGCCGGCGGCAGCGGCCGCAGCTACACCATCGGCACACGAGAGCACCACCACCACCTGATTTGCTCCGTCTGCGGCGAGGTGGTCGACTTTTCCGGATATCACCTTTCCCAACTGGAAGCAAGGCTGTCCCGGGAGACCGGGTTCGAGATTGAAGGTCACCTGCTCGAGTTCATCGGGCGGTGCCAGAGGTGCCGGCGAAATGCTTAGACGGATATTAAGCGAACTCAAAGAGCACGCTCCCTTCACCGCCATCGGGACCGTTACCGGCATCATTATCATGGTCATAATCGTCTTTACCCATCTCCCTGCCTCCATCTCCGAAGCCACTTTCTATACTTTGCATCCCCTGCACGTGGTCTTGAGCGCCATGGTGACCACCGCCATGTACCGGAGGTACAGCCGGGGCAAGCTCTGGGCAGTCATCCTGATTGGCTACCTGGGCTCGGTGGGTATCGCCACCTTGAGCGACGCCGTCATTCCCTACCTGGAAGGCAGCACCCTTAACATCGGCCTCGGCTTCCATGCCCCCTTCCTGGAGACGAGTGCCTTCCCCTATCTGGGTGTGCCCAAGTGGGTGGTGATAAACTCGGCGGCGTTTATCGGCATCGCCATCGGCTACTGGAAGCAGACCACCAAAGTCCCCCATTCGGGGCACGTCCTGCTCAGCACCTGGGCTTCGCTATTCTACTTCACCGCCTTCGGCGCCGCTGCCTGGCTTCCTTTGCTCCCAATCATCTTCGTCTTCCTCTTCCTCTCCGTCTGGATTCCCTGCTGTACCAGCGATATCGTCTTCCCCCTGCTCTTCGTCAGGCGGGTTGCCAGCGGCCAGGATATGGCCTATACTAGTCACCACCACAGCTAAAGAGAGAAAATGAGCCTGCAAATCACCACCCTGAGCGAGAACACCGCCGGTCTGGGCGGCCTTATGGCAGAGTGGGGCTTAAGCATCCTGGTGGAAAGTGAGGAGATAAACATCCTCTTCGACACCGGGCAGAGCCTCTCCGCCAGCCACAACGCCGACACGATGGGCATTAACTTAAAACTGGTTGATAAAATTGTCCTGAGCCACGGCCATTTCGACCACACCGGCGGGCTCAAAACAGTGCTGCTCCGCATCGGTAAAGAGATAGAGATAATCGCCCACCCCGATATCTGGGCGGCCAAGTACAGCCGCCGCCAGGGGCGGGAGGACAGATACATCGGCATACCCTTCCACCGCCAGACGCTGGAGAGCCTGGGGGCCAAGTTTAGCTTGAGCCGGGAGCCGGTGCGCTTAAGCGACAACGTAATGACCAGCGGCGAGATCCCGATGATTACCGAGTATGAGATCATAGAGCCCCACCTTAAGGTCAAAGAGGGAAAACGCCTTAAGCCGGACAAGCTCCTTGACGACCAGGCGCTGATTATAACCACCGGGGCGGGGCTGGTGGTCATCCTGGGCTGCGCCCACCGCGGCGTTATCAATACCCTCTACCACGCCCAGAAGCTGACCGGGGTGGAGGCGATATACGCCGTTTTCGGCGGCTGCCACCTGATTAACGCCACCGAGGAACGAATATGGCTGACCATCGCCGCCCTTAAAGAGCTGGGGGTACAACTGCTGGGCTTGAGCCATTGCACCGGACTGGCGGCATCTGCCATAATGGCCCGGGAGTTCGGCGAGCGCTTTTTATTTAATATCGCCGGCACCTCTATCAGCCTGTAACCAGGAGCTAGTGATGAATCTATCCGTCCAGCTGGCACCGAAGCATAAAAAAGGCTTAACGTTAGCCAACCCGGTGATGACCGCCTCGGGCACCTTCGGTTGGGGCACCGAGTACGAGCACCTATTTGATATTCAGAAGCTGGGGGCTATCGTCTGCAAGGGGACTACCCTCAAACCCAGAGAAGGCAACCCCCAGCCAAGGATAGCGGAGACGCCCTGCGGCGTGCTTAATTCCATCGGGCTGCAGAACATCGGCGTTGAAGCCGTGCTCAAAGAAAAGGCCCCGGTCTGGGCGGGGTGGCGGGTGCCGGTTATAGTTAACATCGTGGGGATAAGGATTGAGGACTACGCCCGGCTGGCCAGTATGCTGGACGGGGTAGCCGGCATCAGCGGCCTCGAGGTCAACATCGGCTGTCCCAACATCGAAGCCGGCGGGGTTGAGTTCGGCACCAGGCCCGAGCCCGCCGCCGAGGTGACGGCGGCGGTTAAGCGAGCGACCTCACTGCCGATAATGGTCAAGCTGACCCCTAAAACCGGCGATATCGCCGAGGTGGCTAAGGCGGTAGAAAACGCCGGCGCCGACGCCGTCTCCCTGATTAACACGCCCAGGGGCATGGTCATCGATATTGACAAACGCAAACCGCTGCTGGGCAATAAATACGGGGGGCTATCCGGACCAGCGATAAGACCGATAGCCCTGCACATGGTTTACAGCGTGGCCGGTGCCGTGGAAATTCCAGTGGTGGGCATGGGCGGTATCGCCACCTCAAGCGATGCCCTCCAGTTCATCATGGCCGGCGCCAGCGCCGTCGAGGTGGGCACGGCCAACTTCACCAACCCCAGCGCCCCGCTTGATATCCTGGAGGGGATTGAGCAGTTTATGGCCAAAGAGGGGGTTAGCGATATAAATGAGCTTATCGGGGCGGCGCTGGATTAAGAAAAGGAGGCTGTTATGCAACTAGAAGGTAAGATAGCTGTTGTCACCGGCGGCGGCAGGGGGATCGGGAAATCCATTGCCTTGGTCTTTGCCGGGGAGGGGGCCGACGTGGTGATTGCCGCCAGAACCGAGGCGGATTTAAAGAAAACCGCCGCCGAAATCGAGGCGATGGGCCGAAAATGCCTGGCTATAGTTACCGACCAGGCCGTCCCCGAGCAGGTGCACGCCATGGTTGATAGAACCCTGGAGAGGTTCGGCAGGGTGGACGTGCTGGTGAATAACGCGGGGATAGGCGGGCCCGCCATGAGCGTGGCCGACATGGACCTGGAAGCCTGGAACCAGACGCTGGCGATAAATCTTACCGGGGCCATGCTCTGCGCCAAGTATGTTCTAAAAAATGACATGATTCCCCGTAAGAGCGGTAACATCATCAACATATCTTCGGTTTCGGGGAGGTTTGGCCACGCCAACAGGAGCCCCTACGCCACCTCCAAGTGGGGGTTGATTGGCCTCACCCAGACCCTGGCTCTGGAGGTGGGCCAATACGGCATCAGGGTGAACTGCATCGCTCCCGGCCCGGTGGAGGGCGAGCGCATTGAGTGGGCGATGCGGAAGGTGAGCCAGAGCCAGGGCATCAGCTACGAGCAGGCGGTGGCCAACGAGGTCGCCCGGACCGCCCTGGGCAGGATGGCCAAGCCGGAGGAGGTTGGCTACCTGGCCGTGTTCCTGGCCTCAGATAGGGCAGCCAATATCACCGGCCAGACCGTCAACTGCAGCGCCGGCCTCAGGATGGACTGAAGGCGAGCTCTATTTGATTCCGACTCCTATTCTCGGGTATAATTTAATCGTGGGAATAACTACACCCCTTTAAAAGCAACTTAAAACGTCCACGCCTAAATCTTTTCCGGGAGGCTAGAGAGAATAGTGAAAAAGGATGACTTTGCCCGGTTCAGCGGCTCGGAGGACTACGTTACCTCGGAACCGCTGGAGAATGCGGTCAATGTTTCGATTGCCCTGGGCAGACCGCTGTTAATCAGGGGGGAGGCGGGGACGGGCAAGACCCTGCTCGCCCACAGCATCGCCAAGGGGCTGGCCAAAAAATTAGTCACCTGGAACGTGAAATCGACCACCAAGGCCCAGGAGGGGCTTTACGTTTACGACACGGTGCAGCGCTTGAATGACAGCCGCTTCGGCGATAAAGACATCGCCGACATCAAGCAGTACATCAAGCTGGGCAAGCTGGGGCAGGCCTTCATCGCCCCGGAGCAGGTGGTCTTGCTGATTGACGAGGTGGACAAGGCCGACATCGAGTTTCCCAACGACCTGCTCAACGAGCTGGACGAGATGAGCTTCTATATCCCCGAGACCAACGAGACCATCAGCGCCATCCACCGCCCCATAACCGTCATCACCTCTAACGCCGAAAAGGAGCTGCCCGACGCCTTCCTGCGCCGCTGCATCTTTCACTACATCGAGTTCCCCACCCCGGAGCTGATGGAGGAAATCGTCAGGGTGCACTTCCCCGATATCAAGGACAACCTGCTGGCTGAGGCCCTTAAGACCTTTTACTCTTTAAGAAAGGTCGACGACTTCCGCAAGAAACCATCCACCAGCGAGCTGATTGACTGGATTAGGGCGCTCATCGCCGGCGGCATCCCCCATGAGGATATCGCCAAGCAGGTGCCCTTCGTCGGCACCCTGCTCAAGAAAGAGACCGACTTCGACTTCTTCGTCAGGAACTTCGCCACCCGGCGCCGGTAGCCATGTTTACCGATTTTTTCTATATCCTCCGTCAAAATAAGGTCCCCGTTTCACTGGTGGAGTGGATGACCCTGATGGAAGCCCTGGCCAAGGGACACATACGTGACCTGGACGACTTTTACTTCCTGGCCAGAGCCATCCTGGTCAAGAGCGAAGCCTACTACGACCAGTACGATATCGCCTTCCAGCAGTACTTCCAGGGGGTGGAGGCCCCCGAGGAAATCGCCGAACAGGTGCTGGACTGGCTCAAAGACCCCCTAAACCGCCTCTTCCTGAGCGAGGAGGAGCAGGCCAGGTTCGAAAAAATGGACTTTGACGAGCTGATTAGAGAGCTGGAGCAGCGCTTAAGAGAGCAGACCGAGCAGCACGACGGGGGCGGCCACTGGATAGGGCGGGGGGGTACTTCGCCCTTCGGGCACTCCGGCTACCACCCGCAGGGTATAAGAATCGGGGGGAGGCCGGGGGGCCGGCACGCCGTCCAGATTGCCCAGGAGCGGCGCTTTAAAAACTACCGCAGCGACCTGACGCTGGACGTGCGCCAGATAGGGATGGCCTTGAAAAAGCTGCGACAGCTGCGCCGCACCGGCCTCTCAGACGAGTTAGACCTGGAAGGAACAATCAAGGCTACTGCCAAGAACGCCGGCGACCTCGATTTCATCTGGCAGCGCAGCCGCAAGAACACGGTCAAACTGCTTCTACTGATGGATGTGGGCGGCTCCATGGAGCCCTACGCCAAGCTCTGCAGCCGGCTCTTCTCGGCGGCCCACTCCAGCACTCACTTCAGGGACTTCCAGTACTACTATTTCCACAACTGCATCTATGATTATCTCTACAAAGACGTTGAGCGGGAAGACGCGGTCAGCACCATCCACCTGCTGCACACGCTGGAGCCCGACTACAAGCTGCTGCTGGTGGGCGACGCCAGAATGGGGCCCTGGGAGCTGACCGAGCGCTACGGCGCCATCAACTACTATGAGCGCAACGAGATACCGGGGATACTCTGGCTGAAAAGAATCGCCGACCACTTCAGCCACTGCGTCTGGTTCAACCCCGACGACCAGCGCTTCTGGATTCACGCCACCGTACAGATGATTGGCAAGCTCTTCCCGATGTACCCGCTGACGCTGGGGGGGCTGGAAGAGGCCGTGGGCAAGCTGGTGGTGAAGAGGTAGCTAGTCGAAGCCATACCATCTGGCGACACTATCCAGCGGCTCCCTTTCCGTACGTAACTGGATTATAGGGTTGTCCTCGTCAGGATAGCCGATGGCGATACCGAGCACGATGAGCTTGGAGTCCGGAATCCCCAGCACCTTTCTCAAGACATCGGGGTAGTGGGCCGCCTGCGCCTGAGCTACCGTGCCCAGCCCATAATCGGTAGCCAGCAGCATGATGTTCTCGGCGACCAGGCCGCAGTCGAAGAGCAGCCAGGCGTTGACGCCATCGCCGGGAAAGTAGAAGGAACGCTCGATACAGATATAGATAACGGTGGGAGCGCCGTAATTTTTTAAGCCCTGCATCCGCCACCAGCCCCGGCCTTCCCGGTCTTCCCGCTTTACCCCGGTGATTTTCTGTTCGGTACTGGCCAGCCGGCGAATACGGCCGTCGTAGGGTTCGGGGAAGCCCCAGGGACGGATGATATCGAGGGCGGGTTCCTTGTCTGCTTTAGCGATGAAGCCCTGCTTTATCTCCTCCAGCTTGCTTCCGGCGGCGATGGCGAACTCCCAGGGCTGGGTGTTGGCCCAGGAGGGCGCCCGCTGCGCCAGCTCCATTATCTCCCTCAGAACCGGCTGGGGCACCGGGTCGGGCTTGAAAGCCCGGATGCTTTTTCTCTTATTGATAGCGGTAATAGTATCCATGCCTGTCCTCCTGCTAACTGGAAAACTCTATTCAGCCCTAATCACTGGCCAGCTTTTGACCAGCAATAAATGCCTGCTTAAGGGCATCGGGGTGTTTTTTAATCGCCCCCTTCTCATCAACGCCGGGGAAGAACAAATCGCCGGCGTATTCAATATCCAGAACCTTGAAGAGGGCTTTGACCGTGGCCAGCGACGGCTCGAAGAGATTGGCCAGCTTCATGCCGCCCACGGCGATAAAAAGACCCTTGCGCGGGCGTCTATCGCCCAGCGGGGGAATCTTCAGGATATACTTCCTCGCCCAGAGCGCCTGACAGCGGTCAATCATGGCCTTGGCCTGGGCGCTCACCCCCATAAACTGCACCGGCGAGGCCAGCACGATCCTGTCCGCCTTCTCCAGCTCTTTATAGACCATCTGCATATCGTCCTTTATCTTACACACGCCCGCCTCGAAACAAGCGTCACAGTGCTGGCAGGGAGAAATCTTAAGATCGTTAAGAACGATTGTCTTGACCTTAGCCCCCTGGCTCTGGGCGCCCTTCAGCACCTCGGCCAGCAAAAGGTCGGTGTTGCCGCCGCGGCGCGGGCTGCCGGCCAGGCCCAGAACTCTCACTTTAAGCCTCCTTCGACGTAGCTCAGAAGCTCGGCCTCCCTGGCTCTCATCCGGCGCTCCGAATCCGGCTCGTCGTGGTCATAGCCCAGCAGGTGCAGCAGGCCGTGGATGATAAGGATAGCCAGCTCCTTTTTTACCGGGTGGCGGTGCTCATCCGCCTGAATCACCGCCTGGGGGTAGGCGATAATTACCTCGCCCAGGTGGAGCCGGCCATCGGGGGGATGGATAAAGGGCAACCCGTCCCCCTCTTCACGGACGGAGAAGGCCAGGACATCGGTCGGGGCGTCCTCCCCCAGGTAGTCCCGGTTTAATTCTTTAACCCGCTCCTGGGTGGCGATAAGCAGACCAACCTCCACCTCAGCGCCGGCCCCCTGAGCCTCCAGAACTTGTCTGGCGATACCCTCCAGCCAGCGCTTGGCGGGACAGCCGTCAAAGCCTTTGTCGATTGAGATGTTTATTTCCATCCGTACTTCAATGATAGCATAAGGGCTTTGGGGGGCAAAGCCCCCAACTGGTGGGGGGATAAGGGGAGGTCTAGCCCGCTTTTTAGAGTGCGTTTTGATTCCCACCCTCCCTCCCTACAGAAGTGATGCTTCTATCAGTTTCTTTGGGGGGATAAGGGGAGGGGAAAATGGGGAGTTTAAGAGGGGTATAACCCCTCTTTACCTTAAAGGGTTGGTGGGTGGGTTAAGATATAAAGGGGGAGAGGAAAAGCAAGACTTCCCCAACGGGGGTATGATATAGTAAAATCATAAAGCCTACTAATTCCTCAAACTTGGGGAGGGGTCGCATAGTGGTCTAGTGCGGGCGCCTGCTAAGCGCTTACCCTGGGAAACTGGGGTCGAGGGTTCGAATCCCTCCCCCTCCGCCATATCAAATCAGGCTGCCTCTTAAACTAAGGGACGTTTTTTGCTATCCTTAATAGAGAACAATGCCTAAATACCATATCTGGACCATCGGCTGCCAGATGAACAAAGCCGAATCAGAAAGACTGGCCAGCTACTTCGAGGAGCTGGGCTATAAGGCTACCGACAGCCCCGCCGAGGCCGATTTAATCGTGGTCAACAGCTGCGTGGTGCGCCAGCACGCCGAGGACCGCGTGGTCAACAAGCTCCACGCCCTTAAAGCCTTAAAGAAATCGAACCCGAATCTAACGCTGGCCGTCACCGGCTGCCTGGTCAACACCGACACCGCCAGGCTCAAAGAGCGCTTTCCCCAGGCTGACCACTTCTTCAGGCCGGGGGAGCGCCCGCCCTGGCTGGGAGGAGAGGGGTGGAAGCAAATACTACCTAAGCATCCGGCCCCCTGCACCTATGTCCCCATCATTCAGGGGTGCAACAACTTCTGCACCTACTGCATCGTGCCTTACCGCCGGGGCCGGGAGAAGAGCCGGCCAATACCGGAAATCGTGGCTGAGGTGAGGGAGCTGGTGGGGCGGGGCACCAGAGAGGTCACCCTGCTGGGGCAGAACGTGGACTCCTACGGGCACGACCTGCCTGATAAGCCGGATTTAGCCGACCTGCTCTACGAGCTTAACCCCATTGAGGGGCTGCGGCGGATACGCTTCCTGACCAACCACCCCAAGGACATGAGCCCCCGGCTCATCGAAGCCATAGCCGGGCTGGACAAGGTCTGCGAGCAGCTAAACCTGCCGGTGCAGGCGGGCAGCAATGAAATCCTCAAGGCCATGAAGCGGGGCTATATCATAGAGCAGTACCGCCGGCTCATCGCCGAGGTAAGAAG
>Ga0315555_1000149_pt1 | contig 46029 bp, 47 predicted proteins | sample SalMarSW160380MG_FD_202113 | JGI IMG/M metagenome (GOLD analysis project Ga0315555, IMG submission 202113) | Salt marsh sediment microbial communities from the Plum Island Ecosystem LTER, Massachusetts, United States - Salt Marsh Sediment SW1603-80 ... | reverse complement strand
CAAGATTTGCTTTTATGTTACCTACTTTCTTTTTAGAAAAATTTGGAAAGTTAATTGCTCGTAGATTTTTAAGCGGAAAAATTGCTGAAGGATTTCAAAAGAAAGTTTACTATGAACGAGTATCAGCAATTGACGTGAGAAGGTGGAAAAAGTGTTCAAAAATGAGGTTTTGGAACGCTACTGAGGATTTCAAGAAAATAGAATGCCCAGTAATGATTTATACAACAGCTGATGATAAATATCACAAACAAGAAGGAGCAGCATTAGTAAAGAAATTAATTAAGAATAGTAAATTAGAGATTATTCCAAACTATAATTATATGCACATAAACCCTGGAGTATCAGAGTTTATGCAAAAAATTGAGAAAGTCATTTCTGAGTTTTGATTGTTACTATCTATCAATTTTTAAGATTTATTTTGCTTTGATGATAGATTTTTTCTCTTCTAATAAAACATGATTTCTCGCTAGAGTGACGGTATAAAAGATAGAATCTTCAGATTGTTTAACCTCATATTCTTCATCTAAATCTAGATGAGCTGCTAATTCCATATACAAGTTTCTTAATTTCAACGGATTGAGCTGAACTAATTCCACAGTAACATTTGTTCGCTTATCAAGTATCTCTAATCTACAATTATATTTTTTCCCTTCATCTAGAAATGCTTCTATTTGCTTTCTCCAATCCTCACCAAAACTAACATTCTTTCTTCTTGTAAGTTCGAGAATGAAACTCTCGGTTTCCAATAATCGTTCTCCACAAAGGAAAAGAAAGTCAACCATTTTGTAAATCTCTTCTCTAAAGATATCCATTACTATTAATCTTCAGAAGACTATAAAAATACAAAAGAAAGTAAAAACTAAGTTCTTTGATTTAAAAGAAAAATAAAACATTAAGTTCCATATAGTAAAAAGCATTTATTCTATTCTTTTCTTCTTTATGCGATGCACAACCAGTAAAAGTCCTATTAATGACAATATTGAAATTAGACTCCAAGTTAATGGCTCTGTAGATGATGAAGGTGTAGTGGTTTCTGGCTGAGGAGTAGTGTTGGTGGAGGAGTAGAAGTTACTAGTTCTGGTCTTGGAACTGAAGGATCATAACCTAAATCCTTTGGATTAGGAATCGCAGATGCTAAAGGATAAAGGTCTGCTGGGGCTTCATCTCCTCCCATTGTATAATTCCCCTAACTTAATATAAATAATATAATAGATATTATTCCATAACTATTTATTTCATTATATTTCTTCAATTTTCTTTTCACCTTTTATTTAATATATGTGCTTAGATTCTAATACATAATAAATGAACAAATATGTATTTAAATAGTACTACATAATTTGAAAAAAAAATAGAAACGGAGTATAATTTGTGTACTAGATAATCAGATTAATCTGTGAATACTTCGCTTATCTCAGAGATCCATTCAGCAGATTGGTGCTTGAAATAAGTTTCGTAGAGTTCTGAGTATAAGCCACCTTTCTTCATCAAACTCTCATGATTACCTTCTTCAACTATCTCCCCTTGGTCGAGTACAATTATTCTATCTGAATTCTTGATTGTGGTTAAACGATGAGCAATAACGATAGAAGTTCGATTCGCTAAGAGTTTATCTAAAGCTTCTTGGATTTTCCATTCAGTATAAGCGTCAACTGCAGCAGTAGCCTCGTCAAGTATCAATATTTTAGGATTAGTTAGAAGTGTTCGTGCGAAAGAAATCATTTGTCTCTGACCAGCAGACAATCCTTTTCCTCTTTCTCCTAACTCTGTATTCAATCCTTCAGGAAGGGCGTCAATGAACTCTTGAGCTGCGACAACATCTATGACTCTGCTGACATCTTCAAGTTTTGCTTCAGGAGTGCCATATCTAATGTTATCTAGAACAGTGCCACTAAATAGAAAAACATCTTGGCTTACTAACCCTATTTGAGAACGAAGATTGTACATATCATAGTCTCTAATATCTACTCCATCAATTTTGATAGAACCGTTTGCAATATCGTAATATCGCATTAGAAGAGAAGCAATGGTGGTCTTTCCAGCTCCAGTATGGCCAACGATAGCGATAGATTCACCTGCGTTGATGTGAAGATTGATGTTTTTAAGAACAGGTTCACCTGGACTATAGTGATGATTGACATTTTCAAAGGAAATCTCGCCTTTAATCTTCTTAGGAATAGGATTTTTAGGATTTATTATATTTTTCTTAGCATCTACAATACTAAAGATTCTTTCCATAGCAGCAAAACCACTTTGGATTGTTGAGAATTGTGAAGCAACTCTTAAGAGAGGATAAAGGAATCTGTTCAATAGTAAAAGAAATAACAGAATGGTTGAAGGAACAGCTAGACCACCAAAAATAAGCGAACTGCCGTAAAGAGTTATACCAAAGTAACCAATGACACTAATTCCATCCATCAAAGGCCAAACTCCCATAACAGCAAAGGCTCGTTTTTTAGCATAATAGAAGGTCTGGTCGTTAATTACAGTAAATTCTTCTTTAGATTTTCTCTCTCTTCCAAAAGCTTTTGCCACTGAAATTCCTGATACACTTTCTTGGAATGAAGCATTTACTTCCCCAATTGCTGCTCGCCAACTACCTGTTGTCATTCGTGTAATTTTCTTAAAGATGAACGCGACAATGAACACAAATGGGGCCATAGCAAGAGTTACTAAAGTGAGTCGCCAATTTACTATTAGCATCCAAATAAGTACAGTTACAAGAATTAAGATGTTAGAGATAAATTGTGTTACAACATTCAACATATCAGCTAATTCTTGAGAATCATTAGTGATTCTACTCATAATTCTTCCTGTTGCATTTGAATCAAAAAACACCATATCATGTTCTTGAAGACTGATGTAAGTCTCAATTTGAATTTGCTTGATAACTTTTTGAGTAACAATTGTAACCATTATACCTAACAAAACTTGAATAATCCAAAGTAAGAGAGATAACAGAACATACCCTAAAGCAAAAGGTAAAACGACAGTCCAAGCTGATCCTGATGATAGAACGTCAAATGCATTCTGAACCATTGTTGGGGGGAAAATTGTTACTACAGCTGATATCAAAATACCAAAAATGATACTAGCGAGCATCACTTTATATGGCCCAAGATATTTGAAGAAACGTTTTAGCAAAACTATATCAGAATATTTTCGATCATATGCTTCTTCAGTAGGTCCAGTTGCTCTTCTCATCATATCAATCGCCCTCCATAACCTTAATCGGTGGAAGCTCAGAGAATCGTTCAAACAACCTTCTATAATCAATATTTCTAAGTATCAATTCGTCGTGAGAACCTGAGTCTTTTAACTCACCATTTCTGAGAACAATAATCAAATCAGCATTCTTAATAGTAGCTAATCTATGAGTTATAATGAAAGTAGTTCTGTTCTTTAATACATTAGCAATTGCAGTCTGAATTTTCCTTTCTGTTTCAGCGTCGATAGCGCTGCTAGCATCATCTAGAATAAGAATAGAAGGATTGATTAAAAGAGCCCTAGCTATCGCAATTCTTTGTTTTTGACCGCCTGATAGAGTCACACCTCTTTCCCCAACTAAAGTATCGTAACCATTTTCAAAACCCATAATAAACTCGTGCGCTTGTGCTAATTTAGCAAAGTGCTCTATCTCTTCATTTGTTGCATCAGGTTTTCCGAAAGCTATATTTTCCCGGATGGATTTACTGAACAGAAATACTTCTTGTTCTATTACACCTATATGTTCCCGAAGGTTAGATAAACATAGGTCCTTTATATCAACTCCATTGATAGAAATTGTTCCTTTTGTAGGATCATATAATCTCATAAGAAGTTTCATTAAGGTAGATTTTCCTGAACCAGGATTCCCGATTACTGCAACTGTTGAACCACCTTTCACCTCTAAGCTGAGATTATTCAAAGCTAGTTTTCTAGTACTTTGTCCATTATAAGAAAATGAAACATTATCAAATTTGATAGTGTTGAGTTCTCCAGACCAGTTTTGTGGTGAAGAAGGTTCTGGAACATATTCATGTCTTTCTTTCATTTCATAAATTCTTTTTGCAGCAGCCATTCCTATTTGAAATTGGGTTATGGTCCAGCCAAACTGCCAGGTAGGCATGGTCAAAGTCATAGCTAAGAAAACGTAGGTAATCAAATCATCTAAACTCAAGGTTCCAGCTGTGACTTCATGAGCTCCCCATAGAAAACCAAAAGCAATAACAAGGATAGTGATAGCGACTGCATAGTATCTCGCACTCAGAATCCCTCTTCTGGTATTAATATCTCTGAGTTTGTTTGTTTCTACATCGAACTGCTCTATCTCTGATTTCTCTTTTACAAAACTTCGTATAATTCTTATTCCAGTGATACTTTCTTGCAATCTTGAATTTAACAAACCATTTTGCTCCATCTGAGCTTTAGAAATAGGTCGAAGTTTTCTATTATAATCCCAAATAGCTATGATATAGAAAGGAAGTGCAATAGGTAATAGAAGAGTCAATTTAGGACTTATCCATAGCATTAAAGAGACAGAAAAGATTAAAGTAAAAGATGCTTCAAAAAGGAATTTTATTCCAGGAGCAATGAAAATGTTCATCTGTCTCGTATCATAAGTTGCTCTGGCCATCACATCCCCTATTCTGACTCTATCGTGGAACTCTTGACTCTTCTCAAGCAAATCGTTATAAAATTCTTCAGTGACATTCTTGGTCACCTTATGAGCTAAAACTTCATTAACGTAACTTTGAGTGAAATCAGCTGCAGCACGAACTATTCCAGCTATAGCAATAAATAATCCTGTTATCAATATTGCTCTAAAAGAAGCAGCATTAATCTTGAGAGTTACAATCCCTTTTGATAACAGATATTGAGTAGCTCTTCCAGGTTGTTTAGCTAATTCTCCAAAAATGTCACCAATAAATAATGGAGTTATTGAAACAGTTCCTATAAAAATTATGAGAAATGTTATACCTATTAATGTTAAGAATTTCTCTCGTAGTATGTGCTTAAGGAACCAGATTTTATAACCCATGAAATAACCAATTTTATGCTTTTATTCTAAATCTTTTCAACTTTCTTTTTAACTTTATTAAATAACTAGAAAATGAATTATCACCAATTCTAGAAAGCTTTATACATTACTAATTACTATTTAATCTTATGTTCCGACTAAGAGAATTTGACCCCCCAAAAAGAGTACAAATTGCTATTAAGAACATGTTCATCATTATGGCTTATACTTTAACTGTAACCTTGTTTTTAGCTATTAATTATTATTATAAAAGATACAGTTTCTTTTCAGAACACATCAGTAATTTAGGTTCAATGGATCCAAACAACATTCCCCTAAACACTAGATCTATGATCATTATGATTGTAGGTTTTGCTATAAATAGCGCGTTGATGTTATCTGTTGCAATCATCTACTTTGTCAAAAGAAAACAATTGAAAGGAGCAACAGTTAAAGGTTCTTTAGGAATAGTCCTAGCTTTTGGAGCTGCAGGTGTTGCTATACCACTTGACCATCCTCAACTTAGAATACTTCACATTATAGGTGCAGCATGTTTTATTGGAGGATTTGCAGCTTTTAACGCATTTCTTCAGATAACAAGTTCATATCGAAAAATCGTGAAAAAAGAAGTAGACGCTAGAAGAGCTGATACAATTTGGGATATTACTTTATCTTTTATTGTAATTGGTGTTCTTATTTTGTATTTTGTAACTTTTGCTTTAGATCAAGTTGGAATAGGAGCAAGTTGGCACTTAGGGCCCATATTCCAAAAGATTATAGTTTTCATAGAAATCCTAGCTCTTTATTTCATAGATAATAAAGACGTTTAAATTAATTTTATCTTTTTTTTCTTTTTCTTTTTGAAAAATAAAGCTGACAGAATTATATCTGTCATACCCACATAGATCTATTTCTCTCATAGGTGCCATGAGCAACTACTTTATACTGAGTACCTATTGTTTCAAAAAAGTGTTTAACCCCAAACGCTACTGCATTGAATTCTGAAACAAAATTCTCATAATTTGTATTCTGAGGTAGATCATTCTCTGAAAATATATTACCTGCAGGATCTATAGAATAAGTAACCTCAAATAGATTCCAATTTTCTTGTAAAAGTGCTAAATACATATCCTTAGTTACTTCACGAGCTTCAAGAATTAGTGCAGCTACTTTTATCCATGTATCTGGAAAGATAAATATTGCAGTTAGAAACTTTTTTCCGTCAATTTCATAAGGGATTATGTAAGCCCTCTTAGCTTCGTTGTAAATAAAAGTTAAATTCATTTTATTGAGCCAATCGCCTATAGTTTTAAACATCATGTTATCACTTCTATTTTGTTAACTTATACAATAAGAAAAGCATTTATTATAAGTCTTTCTCGAAAAAATTTAATGCTTCACTTTGTATAAAAAAGAGAATTATAATGGTGGTTTCTTTATTGGAGAGAAATAGGTTACTACACCTTTCTTTACCATTATTTTTCCATCCTTTATTATATGAGAAAAATTCTTTATATCTTCAAGTACAGTAATATTTTCTAGAGGATTTTTATCGCTAATAATAATATCTGCTAGCTTTCCCTTTTGAATTGATCCTATTTTCTCATCCATCCAAATAGCTTTTGCTCCTTCAATTGTAGCTGCTTGCATAGCTTGAACAGGTGTCATTCCAACGTCCTTAACCATTAAAGCCACTTCTGAACCACTATTGCCATGATAGTTCCCTGGAGTTCCAGCATCAGTTCCTATTGCAATTTTAACTCCTTTTTCAAAAGCCATTTTATGGTTTGTTTTCATCGCACTATCTACTTCAATTGTCTTTTTTTGTACTTCAGGAGGCATGGTTTTAAGTAATTCAGGACTGATTAAACCCATAGCTGCCATTTGAGTGGGAATCATATAAGTACCGTTCTTTATCATCAAATCAGCTGATTCTTCATCCATGAAACTCCCATGTTCTATGGTATTTACTCCACACAAAGCCGCTTTATCGATACCTGCTTTACCATGAGCATGAGCTGCAACATGCATGTCGTTTCGGTGAGCTTCTTCAACAATCGCTTTAAGTTCTTCTTCAGTCCAAAGAGAAAAACTCACTTTAGATTCCATCCCATGTAAAACTCCACCTGTTGTAGCAGTTTTAACATAATCTGCACCTCTATATTTTAAGTCTCGAACAGCATGTTTGACATTATCGACACCAGTTAGGTTTTGATCATGTATTCTGTCCCACTCAATAATTTCTATAGGATATACTGCTTCTTGGTTGCCCCATTGCCAAATACCTTTATCAGAATTGACAATACGAGGTCCAGCAAACACACCATAATCCAATATTCTTTTCAAAGAAGGCATGATACCGTCATAGCTTCCAGCATCTCTTACTGTAGTAAAGCCACTAATAAGCTGTTTTTGAGCGTTAACAAGAGAATAAAAATGATACATGTCTCTCTTGGTTCTAAGTTGAGCTCGTTCCATATTAATATCTCCATTCATACTTAAATGAAGGTGGCACTCAATCATTCCTGGGAAAATTGTTTTTCCTGTTGCATCTATAATTTGATCGTTTTCTTCTCCCTCATAACTTCCTGCTTCGCCTACCCAAGCAATCTGTTTTCCTTTAACAACTATAGTTTGGTTTTCTAGTATTTTACCAGAAATCGAATCAAAAATATTCCCAGATTTAATTATCAATCGTTTTAAGTCAGACATGACTGAAATTTAACAAAAGGGTTCATAAACATTTCTCGGAAAATCAATCACCAGTAGCTGTAACTGTTTTTCCTTCCACCATCATGATAGCTGTTCTTACAGGAGCTCTTGTTTTATGTAATACTTGTTTAGGAACCAAACATCCTTGACCTTGTAATAATTCTAAAGTTTTATCTTTAAATTCAATGATCAGTTTGCCTTCAATAACGTAGAAAAATTCATCTTCATTGTTGTGTTTATGCCAATGAAAATCACCTGTTATAACACCTAACCTTACTACACAATCATTAACTTCACACAAAGAGAAATTTTGCCACGATTCTTGACAACCGGTAACTATCGAGGGTAAATCTATTTTTTCAAATGGTTTAAACAAAATCTCTGTTTTTATGGCGTATTTATCGAAATCATCTTCAGACATTTCTTCACCTTCATCTATTACATCTTACAAATAATTAAATAGCTTCGCATTTCATTGTTACTAAAAAAAGAGATATAATATAGTATATTATTATAAACTGTATTCGGTTATTGTGAGGTTTTAAATGGCAGAAAAAAATCGAGCTATCATTTCTTATGTTTGTAACCTTTGTCAGCGAACCAGAATGGCAATGTTTCCGCTCTCATTAGACATTAAAGTAGATGAAAGAGGTTTGTTTGAATTCGTTGACACTCACAAATGTAAGGATGATGAGATTTCTGCTAACATTCTTTACATAGATAAGGAAAATATCGTCCGTTCTCAAGTATCAATCTCAGCTGAAGAAAAGCCTAACGAGAAACAGAAAGAGAAAGAAGAGATTATCGCAACTCTATCCATTCCTGTTCCTGCAAAGCGAGAATTTCCTACTCAGAATATAATCCCTGATCATAGATTCAAGAAATTTAATATTAAAGAATTGATGGTTAAAGATAAATTAAGACAATTGATTTTTTCAACTACTAGCGATCATAGTTCTATCTGTGATATCACAGTTAAATCTCCACTTGGTTTCATTGAAATCAATGCGAATATAACAAAATTAACTGATGAGAATTCTGCAAGTTGGTGGTTAGACAATATTGCTAAAGTATTAGAAGAAGTGGTTTATGTTGATGAGAAGGTTTTTGCTTATCTCTTATCTTATGTTGATAACAAGATTAAGAAACAGATAAATGAAACAGAATTGATAGAGCTCGAATACATCTGTAATTCACATATTTCTATCCCAATTTCTAGTGAGAAAACTTTAGAAATGTACAATAAAGAAGGACAGTCTATTTTTCCAAAATTAGCACTGCTTGATTCTGTTTATTATAAGCAAATTCTCGAAGAATGTGTTAATAATGATTCTATTACACTTTTCGAAATCATCGGAAAAATTTCAAGTAATATTAGTATTTCGTCTTTTGTTTCTATTTTCCACAATCTTGAAGAAAAAGCTTTGATAAAACTTGAGAAACTGCAATTCTTTACAGTAACAGACCTAATAGTTGAGTAAAGATGCTTTGTCCTAGATGTAAAAAAACGTCGAAAAAACAGATAGCTATGAAACAAGTCAAAAGAAAAGGAGGATTTCATAAACAGACCAAATTTCAATGTCCAGAATGCGGTTTTATAAGGATGAAGAAGAATAAGTAGAAATAATCCAACAGATTTATAGTTGTTTGAGATTTGTTTTTCACATGTCAAATAAACATAGAGATGAAAGAATACCGATTCAACCTGACACCGACATACCAATCGTAGACTGTCATGCACATTTTCCGGATAGAAATCCTTATCGCAGACCCACTCACTCTCATGAAAGTCAACACAAGTTTTTCTTTGAGAAACATAAAGGTCAATTCATTATCACCTCAACAAGCGTTTACAAAGATGAATATCAATATCACATGGATTTTATTGAAGAACATCCAGGAATTTATCTTACAATGTCTGTTATGCATCCAACTGATAAATATGATATGAGTGAAGTTATGGAAGAACATCCTATTGTTATGGATTTTCTTGAGAACAGACAGGACGATTATGTTGGTATTGGTGAATTTGGATTGGATTTCCATCGAGCTACAAGTTTGGAAAGAAGACAAGAACAAATCGATTACTTCAAGAAGGTTATTCAAGAAACCAAACATCTGAAAAAACCTTATGTCTTACATATAAGAAATGCAACACAAAGAGATATAGATCCCGCAAATCCTGATCATGAGTTTAACCAACGAGACTATTGTAACAAGGTGATTGTCAAGATACTTAAGGAGGAAGGTGTTAATCCTGAAACAGTGCAGTGGCATTGTTTCTCAGGTCCTCAAGAATGGGCACCAAAGTTAGCTAAAATGGGGTATTTTCTTTCTGTTCCATCATCAGCTTATGGATTTAATAGATGGAGAAGAAACATGATAGGAGTGCCATTAGATAGATTGCTTACTGAAACAGATTCTTGTATGCAACATCCTTTTAAAATGGGTGCCTATAATACACCTGCTAACGTGAAATATTCTGTAGCAGCTATATCCTATGTTAATGAAATGGAACAATTAGAAGTAGCTGAACAGATTGTTGAAAATGCAAGGAGTTTTTTTGGATTAAAGTAGCAGGACTTCTTGTTATAGAGTATTCATTCTTATCAACTATAACATTAATTGTAGTAAAGGTGAGAATTTACTAAGCATGGAGAAGAAAGAAAAACCAAAAGCAAAGTTGAATTCATAAAAAGGTTGAACTATATTCTATTTTCTCTCCTTTTTTCAGTATAGAGTAGAATAAGAGGTAAAGAAAACATTAGGAGCATCTGTTATTTTCAAATTTTGTATTAGAAACGGGTTCTCATTAGTTCCCTCTCCTTGAAAACCTAGATCAGTAAAATTATCATCGTGATTAATAAAAATAGGATCGTGATCAACTAACTCAGATTTCCATGTCGAACTATCAGTTTCAGATAATTGATTATTTCCTTCCACTAAGTCAGTATTGTAATTTCTTACACTTAACGAAATAACAAAAATAATCAAAAAGGATAGTAACTTAAACTTATTTCTCAATTCTAACGCCTATCAACTAGAAATTATAATATTACGAGATATTAATCTTTCTCTTACCTTTAAATTAAAGCACAACCATATGATTCATTGAGATTTTATACTTGACTTACAGCAGTGGATTTTGTTTGTCCTACAAGCGATAATATCCCACCAGAGAAAACAAATAAACCTCCTGGACCTCCAGTTACGAAACCTATTATTATCATGATAACAGCTAGAAGAGTTATGTCTTTAATCCATGGTCCTGTTTTTGCCTTCATCTGCAACCAATCCCAAACCAAGAACAGAACTAGGATTCCTAACAAGAACATAATTAAGCCATTTAACCAGTAAATACCTGTAAATGAAAGAAATGACATTCCCCCCACAACTACTAACCCTCTAGCACTTATAGCTTGAGCTATCATAGTTAACAATCCTTGAAGTACAAGGATGAAACCTCCAGTCAAAGTGTTGATTTTACCACAAGTAATTCCACAACTTCGTATACTTGACATAAGCATTGATTTTACCTATAATATATAATTTTTACTCTAATTTAAGGCATCAACACACTGAATAACTCTTAAATAACCTCAATTTCTGAAAAACTTTATGTCAGCTATAGAAAATTCATTCTTTAGAAGACCGATCTATGCAGCATCCTTTTAAAATGGGAGCTTACAACACTCCAGCTAATGTAAAATACTCTGTAGCAGCAATAGTTTTTGTTAATGAAATGAAACAACAAGATGTTGCTAAGCAAATATTGGAAAATGCACAAAAATTTTTTAGTTTAAAATAATCTAACTCATATTTTTTGCATTAATTTTTTAAACATAAAAGTGATAGTATTTCTTGATGAAATTCAGAGTGAACAAACTTACAGCTTATTTAGTAATCGTAATAGTTATTTCTGCTGGATTCTACTTAGGTAGTATATTTTTAGGATCAGTCAATAAGAAATATCAAATTAATGCTACTTTTGGAGATACTATTGAAGGTACTATTAAAGCTCGTTTTGGAAGAGAATTTAATGACCAAATTGTTATTAAATTTTTCATCACTGTAGGAAGTATACAATATTTCGTTTTTAGAGATGGTTTATGGTCGTTAATCGCAGAAACGAAAGAAGGTTTTGCATCGGGAGGGTTAACCGCAGCTAATTCAAACAGTAATAATGTAACTCTCGTCCTCCAAGAAGCTGGCGCTTATGTAATTTGGTTAGATTCTCCGTATATTGAAATGACTATAGAAATATCTATACTTAATGAAATGCTTGCTCTAGGTTTAGCGATTAGTGGATTAGTAACAATAACTCTGGTAACCTTTTGGTTAATTAAACGAGAACAACAAATGCTTAGTTAACCTTCATTGACTCACACAAAATTTTATGTATAACTTGTAGAATGTGAGCTCACATGAGCTCTAAGAGAGATTATCATAAAAGGAAATATTCTGTAAATAGACAAATTTTAGCTGATTATAATGCAGTTGCTTCAAAATTTCATAGGGTTCAGGGTTTGATTGAAGCGGACATCACAGAGGCTCTAGAAATAATCAAAGATATTGAGATGAAAGAAGGATATAAAATATCTCTGACTGCTTGGATCGCGAGATGTATCAGTAAAGCTGTAAGTGAAGACTTGCGATTGAATTCATATCGACATCGAAGAAGACTTATCGTTTTTGACAAAATTGATATTAGTGTAATGATTGAAATCAAAACAAAGGATGGAAAAAGAGTCCCATTTAATCATGTTATTAGAGATGTAGAATCCAAAACTGTTAGAGAAATAACAGACGAAATAAGAGCTATTCAAAAGAAAAAAATAGAGGAAAAAGAGCAATTAACAAGAGGTTCTTCGAAATTTTCTAATCTCTATCTTATAATTCCAGGTTTTATTCGTAGAGGAGTAATAAAGATGATGTTAACTAATCCTTTCAAATTAAGAAAACTGATAGGAACAGTAGGATTAACTACACTCGGAGAATTTGTTAAAAATCTATCTGGATGGGCTATTCCTTTTGCTGATAAAACTCTAAATGTTGCAGTAGGAGGTATGAAACACAGAACAATTGAAAAAGGTGGAATACTAGTTCCTCAAACACATCTTTGCTTGACCTATTTAGTTAATCACGATATTGTTGATGGTGCTCCAATTGCTAGATTCATTGCTCGAGCAACTGATTTGATGGAAGAGAGTTTTGGATTAGTTGATACTGAGAAGAAGGATAGTTAGGGGATTTATTGCAAATAAGAAGAAAACAATATAAACTATTGTTAGAAGTAAATTTATGGAGATAAAAAGTAAAAAGCTTTCTTTGGACATTTTTGGGATTATTCTTATTCTTCTTACAATTTTCGGTTTTATTTGGTATTATGCAGGTTTGGGAAACGATAGTATAGGTCTGAGTATTATAGGTTTAGGAGGTATTTTTACTATTGTTGTTGCTTCTTGGAGGATATCAATTAGTGTCTCTGATTCAAGGAGAAGGGAAGAAAAACTAGAAATCAAAGAACTAATTATGAACATTTTTTGGTCTTTATGCATTTTGATTCTTCTTGCTTATGATTTATATATTTTGTTTGGATTGCTTGCATTTAGATGACACTAATAATTTGTAAAAAATATAAAAAAAAGAAAAAACGTAATTTCTACATAAATTTCAAATTCCTTTTATAAAAGACAGCCAAAATAGATATAAAGACTACTCCTAGAAAAGAAAATCCGATCATGAAACCAGAATTAGTTTCTAGGGTTTCTGTATCTGTTAGGATGAGAAATTCTCTATAACCAACATAGTCATTTCCTATTATTAGAGGATAATCTCCTTCGACTCCTATTAGATCAGTTATACGTTTCTTGAGAGTTAAACTCAAACCTGTATCAGCAAGAATCATAGAATAAGAAGCTAACAAATGGTTATTCTCATAATTATAGATAGAAATTCCTTCCATTGTCTTTATTCTAGGACTTAGATTAGAAACGATAGCTGTCAATTCGAATTCTGTGGTTGCAGGTTTTATATAAGCTATACTCAAATTAAAATTCAAACGTGGAGTATTATCTAGAAGATAAGTGAAAGCTGGAAGAATATCTTGCCAGAGATCAACAATGTATGGATCTTCAGGTGTGAAATAACCATAGATACTTTTCCATTCAAGAATGAGATGAGTAGAATTTTCTACGAGAACAGTTTCAGCTGCAGGTAAAATTGAAGTCAGGTTATTATAGATTTCAAAGGTAATTGGTGCAAGTACATTGCGTTCAAAGTAAGCCCACGTATCCCAGCTGCCTGCAAGTGCAGCTGAAGGTTCTTCGTGAGATTGTGGCACAGAATTTGGCTCGAAATAGATGTCTGTATAAGATGGAGGAAGAATCTGTCTATAATCTAGAACCATGTTCCAATAGAGGGAAGGTTCGACCCAACCATAAACTCCATCGGTAAACAGAGTAGCGTTAGTACCAGAATGAAGGCTATAAGCCATTCCGAAATTATGTTGTAACATGAAATTTCTTACTGCTTGAGTTTCAGGTTCTGAAAAAGGTGTAGGACCAGGATAAATCTGTGATAGAGTATCATCTTCCCATCCGTTACCGTCTCTCCAGTAAGAATCATAATTCCTATTTAAATCTGTATAACCATATTGATCTTCGTTAATTTTTCCATCTAAATCGTTGTCAATTCCTTCATAGTAAGTGTATTGATAAATTGGATTGGCGGGATTAGTATTATCATAGACATCAAAAGACGATACTATTCCATCCATGTTTACATCCTCAACATGATCCTCTTCATACAACCCATCACCATCGTCATCCCAAGGGTGAAGATTCTTTCTTAGCCAGTAATCTCCCTGATCAACAACTATGTCTAGAGCATCTGGGTTAACGGTTGGAATCACAAAAATCTCTTGATAATCTAAGTATTCTGTTATTTTAGAATTTTCTTGATAATTATTTAGTAAATAGAGAATAAATCTTAATGCTGATTCTACAGTGATTTGCTCTCTGCCATGATGATGGCTTACAACAAGAGTCTGTGCTTTCTGATAATCTCGATTCTCGTTAGTTATTCTTAAAACTCTGATGTCTTTTCCTTGAAAACTATAACCAATAGTGTCTATATCAATTAACTCAGGAACAAGTAAATTAAACCTATCAATTTCTTCATTTACTTCAGAAGAATTGTGATACATGTTGTTATAAAGTAAGGATATATCCTCCCAATCTCTTGATATAGAAGGATAGGATTTCTCAGATATTGCTATCTGGTTTTCAGCTGAGGTTTTTATCCCGGGATAAATTACAAGAACTAAAAAGACCATTACAAAAACATGATTTATTCTTTTAGTAAAGAAATTATACATAATATGGATTCTTTTTTGAACACTTATATAGATTAGTCAGAGCTATAAATCAAAAATGATAGTTTAATTTTAATTCAGAATTAAGTTTTGTAAAAAGAGGGATAAAAAGGAAAAAAAGTTCTTAGGCTAGAATTATTGTCTTCTTTTCTTTTTCGTACTCACAATAGGAATTACTAGTAATGCCAAAATAGTAAACTCAAAGAGAGTAATAGATTCTTCAGTTTCCATTGGTTCGTAGACTTCTATAAATGCTGAATTTGTTGAGAATTGTCCTTTGAGATCATATGCAATAATTGTATAGTTATATGTTCCTGCAGTCAAAGAATCAACATTCCACAATATTTGTTTATTGTCGCTCCAGGTATCATTGAATACCAATAAATCATCTTTATATATCTCATAATAACTAGGTTTTGTGTCTGAAAGAGTCCAATTGATAAAATGGTTTAAAGTACCGATTTCATAACTAAGATTTCCTGAACTTAATATTGTGGGGGGGAATAAATCGATATTTTCATAAAAATTGTAATGGTCAGCGATTGTACCAGCATCTAGATTTGTATTATAAATTGCGAACTCGTCTATAATTCCGTAGAAATAATCAGATAAGCTTCCATCAGCATCCACATCAGTTCCAATATATACATTTGCTCTTGAAGAATGATCTATACTCAGTCCAGGATATGAAAATTGATCTATTAAAGTTCCATTAACGTATAAATAAAACCAATTTGATGTTGAAACAATATCAATTAAAATCCATTGATTTAATGGAGGAGCATAATCAAATACACCATTGAATGCGCCATCAATTTGAGTATAGGTTCCTATACTTATCCTATTACTTTGACCTGTATTTGTTGCAGTAACAACCAAATTGTTCTCTGCTCCTCCACCTGTAGGAGTTGCTGCACTCATCATAAATAAAGTGCAACCATTTTGGGTACCAGTACTTGATAGTTTCACGTAAGCTTCAAGTGTCCAAAAACTAGCTAAGAGTTGAAAACTGGAGGAATATGGAAATATGACATAATCATTACCATCAAATTCAAGTGCAGAATAATTTGATCCTTCAACCCAAATTGCCTCAGAAATAATTCCATTATTAACATTTGAGCTTTGATCATGAAGTGTATCTCCAGTATTTTCGTTAAAATTCCAATAGGCTATAGTATTTATATTGATAAAATCGTTATTTGTTGCTATAGGTATATGAGGATTATAAAAAGCTGAATTCAGTAAAATGGAAAGAAAAAGAAAACATACGATAAATGTTGTTATAATATAATTTTTATTTTCATTTAAACACCTCATTAGAAAATGGAAAGTGTCAAATCAAAGATATCAAATTGTATTATTTAAATGTTTAGCGTTTTTTTGCTATTTTCAAGTCAGATGTTTAACAATCTCTTCTTTGTTAATCTCAAATTCTGACTGTATATTTGTTATTTTATGTTTCAATAGTTTATTAATATTAAACATGTGAATATTTGATTTATTATTTTCAGTAGTCCAATACCTAACTTTCGTTTTTTCTAATAAAAACAAGAGTGTTTGATATTTCATCATTAATCCTAATCCTTTTCCTCTATGACTTGATAAAACTCCAGTATGTCTCTGCTTTGCCTGATGGGGATAATATTTGTTAGTTACTACTGTTGTAAATCCTACAGGTTCACCACTGCTAATCTCAACTGCCACAAAGGAGACTACAGTATAACCAGCTAAAAGATGTCTTTCAATTCTGTTTCTATAACGCTCAGTTGTATGTACCATTCTTTCAACACTAAACTCTCCTCTTGGTATGTCGTTTGCTATTTCTTCAGTAAGTGCTACAAAATCCTTAACACTAAGACTATTATCAAAATTCATATTTTCTATTTTTACTATCTCATATCCATTCCTCTTAGTTTTATCTTCTAATTTTCTTTTTTCTTTTCGAACCTCATCAACATCAAATTCTGTAATATCAGCTGTCAGCATATACTCTTCTGAATCTGGTTTGTTCTTAAATTGCTTTAAGAAGAAAAAACCTGGGATACTCCTCATGGCATAAACATGCAAAATTGTTACTTGCTCAGGAAAAATCGATATAATTTTCTTCAGAATAATCAGTCCTAAACCTTTTCTTCTCATCTGAGGAGTTATGAATAAATCTAACCACCCACTTTGCAGATTGTCATACTTTGTATTCCAACCTTGGATTCCAAAACCTATTACTGAATCATCATCATTTACTAAGAGAGTTACACAAAATGCTTTACCATCTTCTTCAGGAAGATTCTGTAAGATTCTATAATATTCTAATGCAGGAGATAGATATCCAAATTTTTCTTCTTCAAACTGTTGTCTTAGGACAAAATACTCCTCCTTATATTTTTCATCAGTTTCATTTGTCAAATTGATGAAATGAATATTAGTCATAAGCAACACACAATATTTGAGCTAATATTCAGTAAAAACTAAGAGAATTTATTTGTTTCCTATAATGACTGTTTCATTACCTGTCGCTTTTATAATCTTATGAAAAGCTTCCCTTGTTAATTCTAAAGTTTCTGTATTGATATTAGGATGGAATGAAACTATCTCTGCATTCCACACTTCTTTATCAACTACAAAAATTACTTTATTAGAAACATCATTTACTAGACCTAAAGCTGATACTGCTCCAGTTGATAATCCCAGGTATAGGTTTAATTCATCTTCTTTTGCGAATGTGAGCTTTGAGCAGTTGAGAATTTCCTCTAAGTCCTTGAAAGTTAGCCTTTTATCAGATGGAAGTGTAACAAGAAAAAACCTTTTTTGACCTGTTTTTTCTTTTAAGAAAAGATTCTTGCAATGTAATCCAGGAATAAAACTGCAATATTTTTTAGCTTCTTCTACTGTGAAAACAGCACGATGAGTATGTATTCTATAGTTAATATTTTTCTCATCAAGCCATTTTTTCAATTTTGTTTCCATAAGGATTCCTTACTCGCTGAAGAATACTAAGTAGAACCTACTGGTTCTTTCTTTTCATATTTATAGGAATAGCTACTAATGCAATCAACGTTGAAATTAAAACTGCTAAGCTAGGAAAGGCAATTGTTGTGAAATCGTAATCGATAGGTGTTGTTGTTTCAGTTGATATTGTTATATTTTCTTCAATTGTAAAAATTACTGTGTTATAAGCATTATTTCCATATGCATCAGCTACTACTAAAGTGAAATTATATGTTCCAGAGGAGAAAATGTCTAGTGAAATAATAAAGAAAACACCCAAAGATGAATTCCATTCAGAGTAAAATTCTAAAGAAGAATTAACGAAAAACCAGAAGTATCCAGAATTACTAGCATCTGTAAAATACCATTGAATATTAGTTATTTTATCTCCTCCTGGTGGAAGCAATAAATAACAAACAATCGTTGGGGGAACACTATCCTCTAATGCTGGAGCAGGAATAAAATCTAATGTTAAATCTGTCACCCAGATTTTTTGTTGCCAATTGGAAATTGTTGCATCTATATAATAAAAGAATAATATTACTTGATTGTGACCAGCTGTGTTAAAGGTATAATTGAAGGAATTATAATCTGTATCATAATAAGTAGAGATACCCGTATCTTGATAATCATAAGGTCTTTTTGTTCCTAAATAATCAAGTGTTACAGGATCGATTACTGCTACACCCATTATAATTTGATCATATCTTGATGAAGTTGCTCTCCCATTAAATGAAATATTAAGATTAGTATTTTTAGGAAGGTCAACAACTGCAAAAACTCCTGCAAAAAGATGATAGTAGTTAGAAGAAATCTCGTAGACATATAAACCAGTAGAATTGACTATACTATCAAAATCCTCAGGAACTGGATCAGCGAAACCTGTAATATAATTTGGAGTAAATGAACCTCTATACCAATCAAAAGATGCATATTCTCCTTCGATAATCGGATAATCATCTACCTCAATAGTTAATTTATAGATAATAGTTGTAGTTACATCTTCTATCCAAAGTTTACCATTTTCGTCAACTGTAATACCCCATGGAGAGATATTATCTAACAAGAAACTAGTGATAATCTGTCCAGTTACTCTATTTACTTTCATGATTTTTCCAGCTTTTCTATCGGTTACCCAAAGACCATCAGAATCAGAAGCTAAGCCATTTGGGATATAACCTAATTTATCAGTATCAATTATTTTTACAAGTTCTCCCGTTTCCTTCCTTATCTTATAAATACGACAATTATCTTTATCAGAATACCACAAAAAACCTCCATCTGATGCTAAACCTCCTCTACTCGTCTGATCAACTGAAATTATGTCTACCAGAGTAAAATCAGAATCATATTTATAAAGAGTATTACTAAACCTTGGTAAAATCCAGAAAAATTCTCCATCAAACTCAATATTATTCGGAACTAATGGTCCTAGATAGAAACTTTGAACTAGGTTACCAGTAGTTTTATTAATTCTATATATTTCTAAACTTCTTTCATTTGCAACATAAAGGTAACTATCATCCAATGTCATTCCTAATATAGTAGAAGCTGGTCCAGCAAAGAATCTATCTACATAGTAATCTTTTAGAACTACAGGACTTACATCTGTGTAAATTTTTAAGTCTTGAACCCAAAATTCTTGATCTAGATTTGCTGACCAACCATCGCTATAAAAGAAGAATAAAAGTATAGAGTCATATCCTTCTAAAAGGAATGTTTTATTTATAAAGATAAATCCAGAATCATAGACCTCAGATCCTGTTATACCAAAGAAATAGAAGATTTCTTCATACGTTACAGGATCATAAATAGATAATCTTAATTTCACTGCTTCTAAGTAATTCGCTTTAGCTCGCCCATAAAAGGTAAGACTAAGTGTGTTATTTGTAACTGGTACTTCAGCACAAGCACCTACATTTTTATCATATGTACCAGTGGTTTCTAAGAAATGAATTGTATCAGAACTTATATCATAAGTATAACCTGTTCCAGTAGTAAATCCATCTAGACAAGTATTATTTCTTTCTGCTGTTCCTGCATTCCAAATAAAGTCGTTTGTAGTTAGATAATTCTCATAATAATTTGAAACAGGGTCAGAATTATCTTCTTGATTCAAACTTGAGATATAGATTGTACTTATACCACTGAAAAATAAAATAAATAGAATGATTAAACCTTTTTTTCTCTCCAAATTAATCTAGTAAGATAACTCTCCGATAATTATAAAGTTTCTGGGGGTACGTTAAACGAGACATTAAGGCGACATTAAAAAGGAAAAAAAAGAGCAAGAATTTAAGTCCTTCTTTTATTTCTGAATAGTACAACCAAAGCACATAAGCTACTCATAACTAATAGATAATTCATAGGATTATCAATAGTGAAGATAGTAGGTGTTGTTGTGGAGTGAGAAATCTTCAAATCAGTTATCCAATAAGTGTGGTTTTGACTTAAAGAGATTGAATCAACAAAATAGAAGAGAAGAATAACATTATCGAGATCATCAATCTTTATATCAACCTCTATCTGATAATCTAAAATATTTTCACCTGGTGTGTTTTGGAATTGGGTAGTTAGCTGTTTAGGAATTTGTTTCATGGTATTAGGATTGTAAAGTAAATGTCTGATATTAGCATGAGTGGTAGCAGTCCCCCCAGCTTTGAATGAGAAAACAACATGGTTATCTTCTACAGGAAGAGTGATATAAGCTCCTATCCTAGCATAATCTACACCTGTATCATTTTCAGCTAAAAGGAGATGAGTTTCATTGATTGAACAAATATATTTCCCCTCATTACCAGAAACAGGAATCAAATCTTCTTGTTCTGATGGTTCATTTAGAAAACTATCAACTGTCCAGTTTAATGAATTGAGAGGATTAAGAGATTCTAAAGTAGAATCTTGAGGTGCTGCTTCTATTTGATAGACCTTCAAATCTTTAACCCAGAAACTCTGATTGTTTCTTGCAGTCCATGAATCATGATAACAGAAAAACATTATTACTTCAGAAAAACCTTCAAGCGGGATATCCATTTGAGCATAATTATAACCTGTGTCTGTAGTAATTCCATCTTCTGTATATCTCAAAGTAGGCAAACCAGATATAAGTGTTAAAGAAGTTGTATTGAGGTAGTAAACAAACATTTTCCTAGCATTAGGATGATTTGCTTTAGCTCTTAAATAACAAGAATAAACCAAGTGATTATTTACTATAGGAACGGTTGTATAAGCTCCGACTGCTGTTTGATAAGTGTCATTCTCCTGTACAAAAATCTCATTTGAAGTGATAGAATATTCGAAAGTCTCATTTGATACTGGGCTATCTAATATAGGATCACCACCGATAAAAGGAAAAGCTCCAAAAGTCCAGCTAAAATCGTCTATAGTTAGAAAATACGAGGATTCATTTTGTGACAATTGAGTGTCACTTTTCTCAATTGAACTAAAAACATTATTTTTCATAACTACGGGAAATAATAGTAGGGATAGAAAAAAGATGCTAAAGCTAATTTTTGTTTTCCGCATTTTTATCAGTTATCTATTAGCTTTCAATTTTTATAAATATCCTCAAGAAATGTTAACGAGACAATTCCTTTACAAGTAAAAACGAGAGAAGTTTTAAAATCCAAGAGATTTGATGCAAATCTATGAATATTGAAAAGAGAGATTGAGGTTTAGGAGTTTAAAGAAAATTTTTCTGATTAATAAAAGAAAAAAGACTGAAATTTATCTTTCAGTCATATTATCTGTTCTTATTTCTGTCGCGCTGACACAATATATAAGACTCCAGCTCCTACAGCGCAAGCAAATTCTATATAGTGAAACACATTGATGAATGTAAGATATGCTGTCAACCCTTCTATATTAAATGAGATGAAGGGATAGAGAGTACTTAAGAAATAACTAGCTAATGTCAAGCCAAAGAGGATAAAGAATGCCATCCTTAAATTTTTCACGATATTATTTTCTGTTTCACGATTCAGTATAATAGCACTTAGTATTAGTAGAATAAGAAATGTTAACCAAAACAAACCATTTAGTATCACATTTGAAAGAACAGTTGGATCTTGTGTGTATGGGAATGTTATTGTTACAAAATGACCATAGGTTAAAATCTCGAGTACAAAAACACCTATTACAAAAGCAGTTGAAAGAATTGCTAATATAAATGGGAGAGTCTCAGATTTCTTATAAAATCCTATTGCTAAAAAAATACCTGCACAAAGAAATGTAGCTATCCAGATAGACATCAAGGTGTAGTTTAAAAGATCATTAAACTCACCAGGAGTCATAAGAACGTTAGTAAAAACATAAGTATCAATTGATTCCATTACAGCATTGTAGGCATGAATTAGTAAATAACCAACAACTAGACTTAAACCCGCACCATAAAAATCAACATTCGTTTTTTCACTCATAGTGCTTATTAGTTTGATAAAAGTTATTTAAAGATTCCTTGCAATCTTTATAGCTATAGAAAAAGAAATTTTGCTTCAACCTTCTTTTATCTATTTTAGTCTCTGCTGTGTAGATACAATGAATAATATTCCAGTTGCAACTGCACAAACTAATTCTAAAGGGTAAAGAATGTCAAAGAATAAGTTATAGACAGCATTTGATGAAATTCCATATCCGATATAAGTAGGTAAATCGTCTAAGAAATACCAGAACAAAGACAAACCAAACAGAATGAAAAAAGACATCCTTATTTGTCTAACTCTATAGCTTTCAGTATAATTGTTCAGTAGTTTAGCACTTAATATAAGTAAAACAAGGAAAGAAACAGCGAACAGAAAATTGAGTATAGTTACTGAAAGAAATGTATTTGATCCAACAGAAGGGTGAGCTCCATAATATACAATCTCTCGTATAAAAGGTCCAGTTACTAATATACCTGAAATAAGTGAGAAGATGAAGTGAAGATATTTAGCTTCTTTATAAAATACGATAGCTAAAAAGATACATGTGCAAAGAATTGTTGCAACACGAAAAGACATAGGAGTAAATCTATAGAGATTAACATAGGTTTCAAAAGTCATATCAGTTTTTGTAGCAAAAAAAGTCTCCATAGAGTGTATAATGATTTTAGAAGAAAAAGATAACAAATAACCTACTAATAAGCTCAAACCTGCACCATAAAATGCAGTACTAACTTTATCATCCATCATTCAAACTAGAATAATTAAAAATAATTAAAGATTTTTCGACAATGTAAACTGTAACGAAACTGCAATTTTTTTCTCGAGTTTATAAATGAAAGTACTTTATCATCTAGTGAATCACTCTTAAGCTGGTTAAAGACATGGCGTCTACAATTGAAACATTACCATTATTAAAAAATGGAGAAGAGTACCTATCACAAAGTCAGAAGACTGTGCGAGGTGTTCATGGAGAGGATCTACTAAAAGTAGCTGTCGCACCTGAAATTCACGTGCAGATGGCTATGCCTATCAATAAGGCTAGTTTTTACACTCTCCAAGGCATACCTATTGATGAAATGATTGATATTTTTTGTGAAGCTGGACAAATCTTTACTCAAGATATGCTCATTAATGGTATTTCAACTTCTTTAGATGAGTGGTGTGAGTTAATCACTCTTTCTACAGGCTTACCTATCAGGTTTGTCAATAATGCACTAAACATGATCCCAAATATTTTTACTAGAAGTCAATTAAGGAGACTCTTAGAAGCAAATAGTCCTACTGGGGACTTAGCAATTTTTGACGATTTTGTAGGAGTCAGAGGTAATACCCGTTTTGGCTGGTCTCCACGAGGGCAAAATGTGGGAGTAGGATTACCTGGGAATCATCCAGCAGTAAGCTTACTCGGTACACTTATTCCTTTGTTTAAGATTCCGACTCTTATTCGAGCTAGTTCAAGTGAACCTTTTACTTCTTTCAGAATCTGCAAATCGCTCTGGGAAGCTGGTTTACCTCACGAATCCTTGTTCCATTTCGTTACTGATCATAGCACCGTGGATACAATTGTTCGACAATCAGACCTCGGCATCATTTTCGGTGATGAATGGATTTTGAAAGCTTATAAAAACGACTCTAAAATCAAGACCTTTGGTCCTGGTCGCTCTAAAGTTTTAGTAGAAATAGAAGATATGACTTCAACTCATCTTAATCTAGCTGTGGAATTAGCTTACCAAAGTATTCATTATGATGGTGGACGAGGTTGTATTAACTCAAGTGGAGTTTGTTATAACTCTCCCCAGATGTACGATGAATTCAAAGAAAAATTAGCTGAGAAATTAGCTAAACTTGAACCTCTTGATCCGTTGAATCCACGAGCTGAAATTCCTGCTATGGATCCCGATGCTGCCAAAAAATTATACAATTACATTAAAATTAGAATGACAGGTAAGATAAACAACCTCACAGCTGAAATAAGAGGAGAAGAAAAGATCCTGCATATTGAAGATAGCCTTGCTTATCTTATGCCTACACTCTTGGAACTTGATGAAGAACATCAGATGCGCACTGATGAATACCCTTTCTCTTTTGGAACTATCTACAGACCTGATGACTATTTAGTAGAAGAGTTAGTGGAAGATACTTTATCATTAGCTTATCTTACTGATAATCCAAGAAAAGCTAAGAGATTACTTAACATTCCCTCTATCAAGAAAGTTTTTGTTAATGATCAATCCTTTACAATGGATATCAGTGCTCCACATGATGGCTATATGTGCGATTTCTTATACAACTCAAAAGCTTCTAATTACGATGGATTGAACAATTTCTTAAAATAAATGTTCTTCTTTTTTCTTTTTCTACTTATATTGGTTTAATAGTTTTTTTTGGACCTCTTTCCAAATTTCTTTCTTATATTGTCTATACCTATACATGATTAACGTAAATGCACCAATGATTCCTATTCCTGCTGTAAACCAGTATTGCAATTGGTTTTCTACTGCAAACGCTGAAATTATTACTGCGACAAATAGTATAATACTAAAAGCTGTTATAATTATTATTTTGTATTTTCTAGTTGTCTGCTTTACTGAACTAGAAGGAAGAATTCTTCTTCTTTGTTGAGTATCTGAATATACAATTGTGGCATCTCTATCAGAAATCTTATCAGCGAGAATCACTCTTGGTTCACTAGGAGTTTCCTGAATCTTTGTCTTTTTCTCCTCAGTTCTCTTTTCAAAATGGTACTCCTTCTTTTGTAGTATCTTCATTTGTTTAGCTATCTCTAGCTGTTTCTCTTTTGTTTGAAGCTGAATATTATTCAGTTGTCCAGCTCCTCTTTTTTCTGAGAAGGACTCCAAAACTTCATTCTCCTTCTTTCGTTCTCTTAGTTTAAACATTATAAATATCAACAGATAGATAATGCTTAATGAAATCATTATTGGGAGATATCTAGTAATGAAAGTGTATGTATCTCTTCCAATTGCTGGATATTTACCTGTTACAATAAAAATAGTGAATGAACGAGCTTGACCTTGAGGATTATATAGAACAAGATAATAAATCTGTTCTTCATCTAATTCTATTGCCTCTGAATAAGTCTCTGAGACATTTCTCGTATAATAATAACTCTCAGCAAATCCACCCGTATAATTTTCATATTGATTTTCCTTCAATATATAATAAAATATTTCAGGTCCATCAGAGATTTCAAATCCTACATATAGCATTTTATCGTTACCAGTCTCCAATGGGATTGCATAACTTTGATCTGTATATAGTGTTAAATTACTTGAGAAATCGATTAGACCAGAACTACAAAAAACAGTAAGGAATAAGGATATAAAAAATAAAAAGAATAGAAACAACTTTCTTTCTTTCACAATTATTATATCTAAATTCATTAAATAAGCTTTTCTTGCAAATTGTACGATTTGAGCTATCTTCTTAGCACTTTTCCAGGTAAATTCATATTCTGTTTTCCTTTTTCTAGCACTATTTCTCCATTAACTAGAACATATTCTATTCCTTCTGAAAATTGATGAGGTTTCTCAAAAGTTGTTTTATCATAAATTTTTTCAAAGTCAAATATAGTGATATCAGCCCACATACCATCTCTTATTAATCCTCTATCAAATAATCCTAATTTTTGTGCTGAAAGACTTGTCATTTTTCTTATAGCTTCTTCTAGTCTCAACAGACCTTCTTCTCTCACATACTTACGAATTATACGTGGGAATGTACCATAAAATCGCGGATGTGGTTTCCCATAATACATTTTCCCTTCTGGAGCTACTCCTAATCCATCAGTTCCTATAGAAGTATATTTGCTTTTCAGTATCCTTGATATATCTTCTTCGTCCATACTTCGAACTGTTATCCCCACTTCTCCTTTACTATCCAAAATCATATCAAAGATAGTATCTCTTGGATCTTTAATTCCTCTGATCTTTGATATCTCACTGACATTCTTTCCTTCTACATCTTTCCATTTATCTGATTTTACTGATGATATAAAGATATTATCCGGTCCTGTTTGAAGATACCAATCGTCATAAAATCCATCATTAGTAACCATATCTTTCTTTATTTGAGCCCTTGTTTCTTCTGTTGAGAGTCGTTTTAAAGCTTCATCTATACCTCCTTCAAGAACCCAAGGAGGAAGTAAAGCACTCATAGAAGTCGCACTGCGATTATAGGGATACTGATCACAAGTTATATCCAAACCTTTTGCATTAGCTTCTTCTACAAGTTTGAGTGATTTTTTACTCTTTCCCCAGTTCCCCATTCCTGAGCATTTGAAGTGGCTGATCTGTCCTCCTCGAACCTTTGATTTTTCTACGATTTCTATAAATTCTTTTACAGCATCTAATAAACCAGATCCTTCATTTCGAATATGAGAAAAATATAATCCATTATATTCTGCAACTACTTTTGCAAGTTCAATTATTTCTTCAGTTTCTGAATAGGTTTGAGGAGAATAAATTAAACCTGTACTTAGTCCGAAAGCTCCAGCTTCCATTGCCTCTCTGGTGAGTTCTTTCATCTCTTTTAGCTCTTCTTTAGTAGGTTCTCTATTTTCGTAACCTGGTCCTCCAGCAAGCCTGATAGGGCCAAAACCAACAAAAGGGACAATATTTGAAGCTATTTTTGTTTTCTCAACTTCTTTTAAATATTCTTTAAAGGTTCTCCAAGTTATTTCAGCAGGTTTCACTCCAGGAGGTGCGCTAAGTTCAAATTCCTTCTTAAAAATCTCGTAACTTTTATCACTTATCGGGGCAAAAGAATATCCACATTGTCCAACAACAGAAGTGGTTATACCTTGAGTAACTATTGATTGAATTCTATTATCATAAGGTATTCCTGTATCAGTATGGCTGTGCATATCGATAAATCCTGGACAAACAATCAAACCTTTAGCATCAATGATAAAATTAGCTTCGTCATTTATTTTATACTGCATCTTGGCTATCTTACCATTCTTGATTGCTATATCTGATTTGAATGCTAAATTACCGGTACCATCTACAATTTTTCCGTTTCTAATTATGATGTCAAAGCTCATTTTTACCGGTTTAGAACTTCTTTACTCCTATTTAACCTTATTCAATCAAACGAAAATGTATGATGAAATCTTTCTTTTGAGAATATTTAAAAGAATCCTATTCTTGTTTAACATATAACAAATTGATTGAAACAGGTGAGCTCGTGGAAGAAGAAATATCAACTCCCTATTTATCAAATGAAGTCGAGTTAGCCAAGTCTGGTCCTGTTTACATATTTCTTCAACTTATGAAAGTCACTGCATGGAGAAGATTCGCTCACCACCCCACTTGTAGTGTTTACAAAAATCATTATTATAAAATCGGAAAAATTTGTCTGTGTGTTGGTTGTACTTCTCTTTATTCTTCTATTATAATCTCTCTGATATTTTTTCTTTCATTTATGAATTTTTTTAGGCTAAATCCGAACTATTTAGCGTTCACCTTTGTTATAGGAATATTAGGTCCATTCATTCATTTTGCTATCAGACCAAAAAACAAGTGGTTAAAGACTTTATTTCGAGTTTTAGCTGGTTTAGCTTTAGGAGCTTATATGGGATTAATTGTTTTGTTAGGTCTAAAGTACTGGTGGTTACAGATAATAATGCTACTCTTTATTGTAGCTGGATTTAGTCTCTATGGTTGGATGAGAGGTAAAAGAGCTAATCTAAGATATTGTGAAACTTGTCCCCTTCATTATGCTGAACCTCCTTGTCTCCCTGAAAGAAATACTAGGATTAAAATTAAGAAAATAAATGATTTTGTTGCTAAACAGTTGAAAGAAAAAAAGGCTAAAAATGAACAAAAGAAACAATGGCTTTACTAAAGAAAGGTAAAGAACCAATCTTTGATCATTTCCCAGATGTATTTTATAAAAGTTTGAACATCTAATGTTGGATCTCCAATCTGTGCTGAAGCATTTATTTGACTACTTCCACAAGAACAACTGTCACAACTATTTTGACAAGCATTACTACAGCTGTTATTGCATGCATTGCTACATGTTTCATCACAACCACAATCACAAGTACAACTACTACAAGCACTTTGACATATTTGAGAGATTGAGTACCCAACAAGATAAATAATACCAATTGCTATAAGTCCAAGAACTATTAGCGACCCAAATACTATAGAAACTATAATAATGATTCTTCTTCTTTTCTTTCTTTTTTGTGCTTCTAAATCTTCAAGTTCTATAGGTGGAGGGGGAGAATATTCTTCTTTTGGTGGTGGTTGGTCATCCATCAGATTGTCATAACAAAACTAGAATAAAAATGTTCTTGAGAAATGTAATCTAGTTTAGAAGAAATTGAAAAGCCAATCCTTTAAGCTCTCCCAAGTATAGTGAGTCAAAGATTGAAAATCTATGTTTGAATTACCAATATCTGCAGATGCAATCATATCATTACTGTTACAAGCATCATTGCAGCTGTTGCTACAAGCTGTTCCACAAGCGTTAGCACAGGTAGTAGCTAAAACTTGAGTGAAAAGCAACAATATCGCTATAATTATTCCTGCAAGTACGATTAAAGAGCCAAATACAATCAAAATAATGATAATTATTTTCTTTCGTTTCTTCTTCCTTTTCAAATCTGGATCAATATCACTCATCAATACAAATGTGTAATCTTTAAAGTTATAAGAATTATTATAGTCTCAGCGAGTTTAGAACGACATCTCTGCTTTTTTCAAATTTTCTTTCGTTTTTAAATCATTTTGCTTATTATAGTACAGAATAAAGGAATCATTTAGGATAGATTTGATGAGTACTACTGATAATACCTATAGTCAAATTATTTTGGGAACTTTAGTAAAAGACAACACTCTTTTAATTTTTCCTCAGTACATTGATCTAAATCCAATTTTCTCGCTTTTATTTCGTTATTTCAAAGACAAGGATCCCCAGAAAAAAATAGGTATAATTCTTAATAAAGCAGAATCTGTAACGATTTTCAAGGATTTTATTGATTCACACACATCTCAAATGCCAATCGAATACATTAAATCTACACAGTCGCTTGATTCTAGAAAAGAAAAATATTCGAAGGCAGATATATTATTGATCACTCCTCAACTTCTTCGTAATGATATTCTCAGACAAATGATTTCGCCAGATAATTTTGTCTTTCTTTTCTTTACAGACGCTATCCTCATAAAAGGGAAACATGCTGCTGCACAATTAATGGAAATTTTTCAACAAAACTCAATTTTTGTAAGAACTGCAGGATTGATTCAGGAGCGAGTTCAAGAAGTTGAAAAACTTGAGGAAATTTGCGAGAAATTACTTATCACTAAGATTGAGTATATTGAAGAAAAAAATCAAATAAACTCATTTTATAAATCTTTAGAAGAGAAAATAACTGTTCCTATTAACAAATCAATGTATGAATTTTGTTTTGAAATAAATCGATATATCAAAGAATATCAATTATTCTTAAAAGAGAAAGGGATTAACAAACCACTTTCAGTTAGAAAAGAGTTTCCAGATTTTGTTTTGAGTCTTAGAAAACACTATGATTATGATCAACAACAGATTCTTATCAGAAAAGCGATTGAGCTTATGAATTTTATTTCAATAAAGGAGCTAGTAGAAGCTTCTGGTCCAACTACTGCGTTAGCATTTATGGAACGCTTAAAGAAAAGAGAAGAAATAGAGGAGGATAAATTCAGTAGTTTAACAACCAAATTTGCTAGAACACCGATTTTTGAAGAACTTTTTTTAGAGATTGAAAAACTCTCAAATTCAACAAAACACCCCAAACTTGATAGAATGACTGAATTAATAACATCAGTAAAAAGTAAGACCAATCTCAAACGCTTTTATATTATCGTTAATCATAAAACAGTTCTTCCAGAAATTGCTGAAACTATAAAAAGTATTGGATTAAAAGTAAAACTGCTCCCAAAGAGTCAGAGTAAAGAGAGGAAAAAAACACTAGAATTGCTTGAAAATAATGACATTGATGTAATCATAGCTACTCATTTCATAAAAACTAGTGCAGAGGTGGTTATTTTCTTTAATACTCCTACAAGATATCAAACTTACTTAGAAAGTAAAAAACATTCAAAGAAAGTCTTCTTGTTAGTTACACATAGATCGCAAGAAGAACGAGTTTATCATAAATTTAGAAACAAAGAACAAATAGTAGGAAAAATCATTAATCATACAAGGATTCAAGAACGTTTAATTCTCAATCAACAGATTTTATTTGAAAATTCAATAGAAAAAAAGATGAACTCTCGAACAAAAGCTTTTGTTGATCTCGCGAAATCACTCTCGAAAACTAGGGAGGGGAGAGCTGAGAAAACTGAATACACTGAGAAGAAAGAATCAGAAATTACAGCTGAACACATACAGTTTCTTGCAAACTGCTCATATATTGAAGCTAAAAAGATTTCATCATTGCTTCAAGAAAAAGATCTTGAAAGTATTAATTTTCTGTCAATTGACGAAATATCAGAAATTTTCCCTAGGTCACGAGCTATAGAAATCGTAGAAAGTATTGAAGGAAGGAAGTACCTTGCAACAGATTGATACTGAAGAAGAAAGTTGGGAGATAGCAAAAATTATTTTCCCCTATGTTTCAATGAAATCACCTCAGAAGAAAATTATTCAGTCTATACTTTCTTCAAATCAACCTCTTCTTGTTAGTTCACAGATTGGCGTAGGAAAAACAGCAGCATTACTTACTGCATTACTTTCACTCAAAGAACCAGATGAAAAGATAATTATCTTTGTAAGAACAAAGGCTCAAATCAATGTTTTTTTGAGAGAGCTTTCAAATATCTTCAGACAGATAGTTAAACATTGGGATGTCTTAGAATCTCATTTTGTTAATTTTCCCATTTTTGTTCCGTTTTTAGGTAAAAATGAGCTGTGTTTAAAAGCTAAAAAAGATTATCCCGGAGAACTTTACACACACATTTGTAATTTAACACGATGTCCTTTAAAAGCAAAGACACAAAGAGCTACTTTAGAAGACATAGTTGAATCAGTCAAGAAATTATACGAATCATTTTCTGAGGTGATTTCAAAAGAAGACATTCTAACAAGCCTTAATTCAGATAAATACTGCCCTTATTTCTTCTCTTATTTTCTTATGCAAAAAGCTGATGTAATAATTACAAGCTATCCATTTCTCGAAAATAGCGCACTATTTACACGGTTGTATTATAGCATAGGTACATCAGTTTCGAAGACACTAGTAGCTATAGATGAAGCTCATAACCTTTACAAACCAATTAACCAAGAGATCACTAGGACATTCATAGAAAATGCAGCTAAAGAACTTCCACATCACATTTATACAGAAGTGTTGGAGATGATAGATACACAAAGTGTGATTCACAATAAATTTGATGAAATAAAATTAAAGTCCCTAGAAGATGAATTATTTTCGTTATTACAATCTCAGTTGATACATAATAATCCTCCTGCTTTTTATGCTTACATTGTTTATCATTTTTTGCTTTCATCACAGGATAGAGTTTTGCTTTCTGATGGTCAAAAATTATCTATTGTAAATACACAACCTTCTGATATCCTTAAGAAATTCTCAGAAGCACGAAGATTTGCTTTAGTTTCAGGTAGTTTTGAACCTGTTCGTTCTTTTCAACAAATCTTCAATCTACCTAACTCTAAGATTTTGCAAGTTTTCCCACCTAAAGAAGAAATAGAAGCAAAATACTTTATTCTTTGTAATCAAAAACTCAACGGAAAGTATGAGAATAGAACGCATGAATATTATATTCTTATTGCGAGTACTATTCAGAAGCTTTTCGAAGCTATTGATGGTCACACCTTAATCTTTGTTCCAAGTTACAAATATATGAAAGAACTAGAACAAACTGGAGTTCTAGAGGCAGATATTATTGAGAACAAAGAGTTAGATATTACCACGCTCCAAGCAATTATATCTAGTTCTGATCAAAAAAAGTTAATAATTTGTGTAATCGGTGGTAGAATAAGTGAAGGCATCGAATTTTCTTTCCAAGGAAGAAGTCTCATCAAAGGTATAATCATCACTGCATTACCCTATCCTCCTCCTTCACATGAAAATAAAATAATCCAGGAAGATTTAACACAAAAATTCGGTCCTTCAGTAGCTAAAGAATTTACTGTTATAATTCCAATGGTTCAGAGATTAGCCCAAAGTTTTGGTCGAGCTATAAGAAATAAAGGAGATAGAGCTGTTCATATACTTCTAGATCCAAGAGGAACCCAATTTACGCAAGATTTTCCTTTTGAGAGACACAGTTCTGTAAAAACACTAAAATCGAAAATCCGAAACTTTTTTCAAGGTCCAAAAGTTTAGTCAATTGTCCAAAATGAGCATAGCTTCCAAGGTGTCTAGAATACTATTTTTCCTTCTCTTAATTCTAGCTCCTTTATCTTTTACTCAAGCTACAACCAATCATGAAGGAACTGTAAACAAATTAAATATCATTGTAGACCCTGCTTCAGCTTGGTCAGAAGATTTCAATGCTACTGCTCTCGGATTAATCTCAGTAAGATGCATTCCAGGAAACGCAAGTTACCTTTATCACTTAACAATTCATAATGGGACTAACTATCAGATAATTAGTAGATCTAATATAACAGGAGATATTTTCTTCAATTTCATTTGGGAGGGATTATTCAGAGCCTATATCTGGAATCCCGGTGAAGAAGAACTTGAGATTGATCTGGAATTAAATAGTGATAGACTAACTGATACAGAGGATTTCGGTTATACTTTTGATTTTGAAGAAAACAGATGTATTCAAACAACTGTTGCAGCTTATACTGAACGTATTCTCTATATTGATGAAATAGAGAGAGGGAAGTATAAGATCAAACTTTCAGCTTTTGAAGATGATGCTAATCTGAATTTCTTTATAACTGATGTCAATCCGCTTATAGATACTGATTGGAAGGATTCCGCAACAGTTGTTTCTTGGTCAGAATTTATGGAAAAAGATTTCCAGATAGGAGAAAGATACAATTGGATAGTACTTTCTTCACTTGATGGAGCAGCTCATACCGTTACAGTAGTAATGGTTTACTTAGGAGGACAAGGTTTACGAACTCAAGATATAGTTATCGCTATAGTTCTAGTTTCTGCTCTAATTCTACTTCTACTTACTCAAGCTACAAACAAGAAAAAACGTAAAAATAGAAAAAGCTACTATAGTACTAAACTTTCCCGTCAAGAAGTTCAAAAACAGCTTCATCTTTCTTCTCAAGTTGATATAAGGTATGAAGGTGGAAGGTATGTTTATGTACCACCTGATTTAACGAATCCTGAATTATTAGATGAAGGATTAGTTGATGATGAAGAGAAGGAAAATTCAGAGTAAATCTAAATCAAAATTTCTAGCAGTTACTAAACCCATAACCGTTATTCCTGTATGACAGACTATTGCATTACCAACAAAAAATTGCTCGATTCTTTTTATCTTCGGTTTCTTGGTTTCCCTAATCATTTTCTTGAATTTATCATTCTCTGCTCTTGGGATGGTTTCAGCTACCCATACTGTCAACTCATCTTCAGGTTCATAACATTTCCATACCTCTTCAAGCAATTTTCTACAAGTTCTCTCAACACCTATATCATTCCCTACTGGTTTAAGAGCTCCATCTACTAAAGTAAGAATAGGATATGCATGAACAAAGTCAGCAAGATAATATTGTATTCTTCCAATTCTCCCACTCTGGAAAATATGTGTCAAATCTGTAACCATTAAAAAGACTTGAACATCGTTATCGCGAAAGTGAGTAATTTTCTTAACGATAGTATCAATATCGTCTCCATCTTTTAGCAACTGTACTGCTTTTAAGACGATAGCTCCAAGGAAGTAAGAAGCGCCTTTGGAATCAAAAATTGTTATTTCTGGACAATTTTTGTTCTGTTTTTTAATCTGTCTTTTGAACTGTTTTACAGTACTGTTAACAACGTTCATGGTTCCTGATAATGGAGGAGAAACGTGTATCATTAACAAATGGTCATAATCAAGATTCCTTTCTAACACATTCCAAACATTTTGAGGTGATGGTTGACTTGTTTTTGCTGATTTGGAATTTGCGATCAAATCATAAAATTTTTCAGCAGAAGTACTTCCATCATCCAAATATTCCACTTCGTTGATAATTGCATAAGCAGAGATTATATCAACATTATATTTTTCAGCTAATTCAGGTGTGAGATTCGAAGTTGAATCAGTGATAATTTTAATTTTCACAGTAGAGAAACTAAATAACAATTTAATAAACTATTTCCCATTTTAGCAAAATTCTTATTAACTGAGTCAAACAATATGTTGCTCATGAAAATATACAAATTTATTAAGGAATTCTATTGTTTGCAGTACCAATAACTTTCCATGGTGCTCCAGGAGAATATGTAATGCATGCACCTATAGGAACACTCTTAGCTGATAGTGGAGGGGTAACATTTTCAGTTCACACTTTTGCTTTGTATACAAATGAAGCTAGTTTAGAGTATGCAATTTCTGCTGATTCTGCAGCTGATTTAGCGGCATTTGAATATTATCGGGAAGCAGAAGGATTTGGAACAAAATTAGCTGTTGAAGGTCTATTAACAATTATTATATTGTTTGGATTAGCTTTGTATATCATATCATCAATCGTTGATGTTAAAGCTTTGAATATACTATCAGATTTATTGATGATAGGATTTGCGATAATGAGTTTAATCTGCTTTTTAAACTGGAATAGTTCAATCTGGGTTTCTTCATATAATTATGGGATCCCAATTTTCACTATTATAGCAGGTTTACTGGGGATAGGAGGAGCTATTCATTCAGGTATAGAATTAAAGAAGTGATTGAATCACTTCAATTTATTTTTTCGAAAGATTTAGATATCTATATTTGTTGTTAATGTGTGAATAAGAAACTGATACATTGGATGAAAGCTTCAGTAATTATCTTAGGTTGGAGCTTAACACCAGTCATAGGAGAGTATTTAGTAGATAAAACTAGCCAAGTTACTGCGTACCAATTATCTTTTTTCAGATATCTTATCGCTGCAATTACGATATACATTATTTTAATGGTTCAAAGAAAAGTTACAAATAAAGAAATTCTCTCTTCTTTCAAAACCAATTGGTGGAAATATCTAATTGTCTCGATTTTTTGTGCTTTTATGCCAGTTTTCTTGTTCCTTTCAGTAAATACAACAACTGCTTCAACTGCTTCCTTTTTGTTAAACTCAAACGTAGTGCTAATTCCCATCATTTCTTACTTTGTTTTAAAAGAAAGAATTAGAAAGAGTTATTTCTTAGCTTTAGTTTTTGCTTTAGTTGGATTGTTTTTTGTTATATTTGATAAAAATATCTTGGATTTATCTAATCTCCCTCTAGGAACAATTGAAGGTAACCTATTAGCTTTTGGTTCAGGAGTTAGTTGGGCACTATATACAATATTTCTAAAAAAATTCTTTGCAAAAGATAATCCACTCATGGTCACTTTCATCAGTTTATTTATGGCAAGTATTTATTTAGTCTTTTTTGCATTTCTTGTGACTCCAGCAGATATATCATTAGATCTTTTTGGAGTTTTTTTGCTTTTAGTGATCGCTGTTCTAGGAACATCGTTTGCATATAGTCTCTGGCTGGATATACTCTCGTATTTAACAACTACAGAAACAGGAATCCTTCAAGTGTTAGTGCCAATATTCTCAGTGATTTGGTCTGTAGCTTTTCTAGAAGAAGGGAAAGAATTAACATATTTCTTCGGAATAGGAGCTTTTCTGATTATAATCAGTATAATTGTATTTGAATTTGAGAGAGGTAGAACAAAGTTTCCTAAAATAGAAGAAAATAAGGAAAATTAAAGTTGAAAGAGAGAAACCCTTTTTTGTATGAAGAAATCATATAGAATTAGTGAATAACATGAAGAAATATGAAGAAGACATTTGTATTAATAAAGGAGATTTTCTGATAGTTAAAACCAAAGAAATAGAATTTCATAATCCAACAGTGTTTGTCACTTTTCCTACACCAGGAATCGTAGGACCAATTATAGCTAGACAAATGATATCTAGTTTAGATTTAGAGGAGATAGGATTTTTTAAGTCAAGTGCGTTAAGTCCTGTCACAATTTTCATGGATAACGTGTTAAAACATCCATATTTGTTATATGCTAATAAAGAGGGAACAATTCTGCTTGTCACAATAGATTACCCAGTTCCTCCAGAAGCTTATTTAGTCGTAGCAGAAGGATTGATCAACTGGATTGAACACGAAGTTGGAGCAAAGAAGATTGTTTGCTTAGATGGTATTCCAGTTAAAATTAGACCTGAACAAGCTGTTGTTATAACTGCTGCTGAAGAAGAAGTTGTCAATGATTTAAAGCAATATGGCACAGAGATGTATGAACATGGCGTGGTTTTGGGATTATCTGGAGCTTTCACTAGTGAAGCTCTACTAAGAGAGATTGTTGGAATAGTTTTGATGACACCTGCAACCGCTGAACTTCCTGATCCTGAAGCAGCTGTGACTTTAATCAATGTAATGAATAAATACTTCGGATTTAAAATTGAAACAGCAGAATTGCTTGATCAAGCAGCTAAGATAAAACAACAGTTAGCTATGATTGCTGAGAAACAACAATCAATGCAACAACCTATAGTTCCTATGCCAAAAAGAATGCGAGAAGGTTTTGTTTAAACCTTCCATTTTTTCTAGAATCATAGTTTTAGGTATTATTTTCTTTAAAGTTCAAAAAATAAAAAAATCAGAATTGATTTTAAATATGAAAATTCTACTTTATTGGTTTACCGCAGTTAGAACAAAAAGTAGCGCCAGTTTCTAACTTCATACCACAAGATTCGCAAAACTCTTCTCCTTGAACAGATTTACTTTTCTTTGATTTAGTTTTTTCTTCTTGTGCTTGTATCCCCTTTATTTCATGTCCTTCTAGAATGTCATAAGTGCTTCTTCTTGTTTTTGATGTTTCCTGACCTGTTTTCTTCAGAAATGTGAATAAACCTATAATAATAAGGACAACGATTAACACTTCAACTCCCATTAAAATATAGAAGATGATTTTTCCTGTAACTATTCCCAACACTAAAAGTGCTATGAAAATTAGAACTAAAAATACTAAGACACCATTAATAGATCGACGACCTCTAAAGCGCATCATGTATTATAAGAAATAATTCATCAATATAAACTCTCCTTTTTGTTGATAGATAACAAGCTTTATTTTTCGTTAAACCTCTGGTCTTTTGATGAAAGTTTTTGTTACGAGAAAGATTCCTCAAGCTGGTCTAGATATTTTAGAAAAAGAATGTGAAGTAGATGTTTATGAAGGTGATTCACCAATACCTAGAGATGAATTAATTAGTAGAGCGACAGGATGTGATGGTCTGCTTCCTCTCCTTACTGATAGCATAGATGAGGAAATAATGGATAAGACCGGAATCAAAGCTATTGCAAATTATGCTGTAGGATATGATAACATAGATATTGAAGCAGCAACAAAAAGGAAGATTCCTGTAACTAATACTCCTGGTGTTTTAACCCAAGCTACAGCTGATCTAACCTTTGCTCTTATTTTAGCTGTCTCTAGAAGAATAGTCGAAGCTGATAATTACCTGAGAGATGGTAAATGGAAAGGTTGGGATCCTATGTTACTTCTTGGAGGAGATTTCTTCGGAAAAACGCTTGGGATTGTAGGATTAGGACGTATTGGTAAAGCTGTCGCTAAAAGAGCTAAAGGTTTTGGAATGAGGATTATTTATTTTGATCATAAACAAATGTTAGAAGTGGAAGATGAGCTTGGAATAAGTCGAGTATCCCTTTCAGAATTATTGCATGATTCTGATTATATCACCTTACACATCCCTCACACAGAAGACACTCAAGATATGTTTGGAAGAAAGGAATTTGAACAGATGAAACCTTCAGCTTATATCATTAATACATCAAGAGGGAAAGTTATTAACGAAGAAGAATTAGTAGTTGCACTTCAAAATCACATCATACAGGGTGCTGGATTAGATGTTTTTTATGATGAACCAGAAATTGATCCTCGTTTAGCTCAATTAGATAATGTAGTTATCGTTCCTCATATTGGTTCAGCTAGTTTAGAAACAAGAACCAATATGGCTATCATTGCTGCAGAAAATCTAATCTCAGCACTAAAAGGAAAAGTTCCGAAAAATCTTGTCAACCCTGCTATTATTGATTGATTTCTGACGTATCGAATAGTTGGTTTCTGGAGTATTCTTTTTCGTTTATCACCAGTTTAGAAAGTGGAAAATAATAATGATCAACTCTTGTATCTGGATAAAATCCAACATGAACCATTCCAATGAATTTATCAGCAACCGTTGCGCAAAAAGGATCTTTTGCTTTAGGATTAGTACCTATACCTAGTTGAAATAAGCGAACATCTTCTTTTTTAATCATTTCCTGAATATCTTCTCCTACTTTACCTCCTCCTACACAGTCAATGATTGTGTTATCTTTAATAGTTAATGTTAGTAATTGAGTTAGTTCTTCTTGCCATCCTGGGAAGATATTCAGAGTTCCATTTACTTTACATTCTTGTTGTCCATAAGGTAATTCAAGAACAATCTCACCAGCTGGGAGATTAGAAAACATACCTGGAGATGAACAAAATCCTGTTTCCCATAGCCAATCAATTGGTGAAGAGAATTCAAGTGTTAAATCGCTACCAGCTACATCAAAAAATTCAAGTTTTTTTGCTCCTTGAACGAGATTATACAATCTTGTGGTAATTCTTTCTATATCATGAAAGTCAACATCTAAAGGTCCATTAGGATAGAATACATCTATAGGAATAAGAGGAGCTGAAATGTGCCTTATTTTTTTATCGTCTAAAGGTTTTTTTAAAGATGGAACATCTGTTAGAGAATATTCAGTTAATGTAATCACTAGGTTTGATCCTTGTATCTTCTTATTCATTTCTTTATCATTTGGGTCTGTGTAGTGGGTATAAGTAGGTTTAATATAATAGAGTTCTGTTGAATCAGGTTTGAATCCTTTTATCATATCAAAAAGTCTTTTAGCTAATAGATTTCGCTTAACAATTGATTCAAGAACATCTGTTGGTTTTGTCACAAAATCTTCTGGTGTAGGATAATCGCTTATTATTAGAATTCGCTCGTTTTCTTTCACTTTCCAAGCTTCATCTAATAACTTCTTAACAATCGGTTTGATTGATATATCAAGATAGTCTGCCATTATCCCAAATTCTATATGTTAAAATTAGCTTAAAAAGATTAGTCTAAAGGACAAATAATTTCAGGGATATTTGTGAAAACATCTCAGCATTCTCTTACCAAAGTTTTCTCTAGAAAGACATTTTCTGCAATCAATGCATGAAGCTCGCTCTTGACCTTCTTTCAAAAGATTAACAAGATTTGGTTCATTGATGAAGGGTTTACTCATTGCGATTAGATCAACAATATTTTTATCAAGTAAGGAATCCATAGTTTTCCTACTTCTAATACCATCAACAATCACAAGAGGTAAATCAGGTAAATTGTCTCTAATTCTTTTTACATGTCCTCCCCAAGTCGCTTCATTATATCCTGTTTCTACAGCTGCTCTTCCACGCTTTGATCTTATTACTGTTTTTTGTTCAGGCCCACCTCCACTTATCTCAGCAAAAGATAAACCTAACTCATTTAACCAACTAAGCACTTGGATAGTATCGTCTATTCTCACTCCTCCTTCTTCTGCAAAATCATCACAATTTATCTTCACACCAATTATTGCAGAATTGCCTAATGTAGATCTGATAGATTCATAGATTTTTAGTAACAATAATGCTCTTTTCTTTAAAGTTCCACCATAGTCATCTTCTCTCTTATTTACAATATCTGATAAAAATTGGTTATTCAAATACCCATGAGCTGAGTGAATTTGAACACCATCAAAACCAGCTTTCATGGCATTTATTGAAGCATTTGTAAAATCTTTAATAATTTGCTCGATTTCTTCTACTTTCAATTCTCTAGCAACCCATTTTTCGGTTTTGTATTCTGAAGCAGTCACTCTATCAGGTTTTGAGGTATAACCTCCATGGTTTAGCTGTGCAATTATTTTGGAATCATAAGAATGAACCATTTCTGTCAATTCCATCATCCCTGGGACATGCTTTTCAGAAGACAAACCTGATTGTTTAGAATGAGCTTTACCTGACTCGCTTACATAAGAATGCCCTTTAATAATCAAACCAATATTTCCTTTGGCAAGCTTCTTATAATGATCCATAATAGGATCAGAGAGAGTGCCATCATCATTAGACCAGTATGAAGTTGTCGCTGACCTTACAAACCTATTTTTCAGTTCCGTATTTCCAATTTTAAAACAAGTGAAGAGTTTTGACATGATGAACTGGAAATTTTAATAGTAAAAAATTTTGTCTTACAATTGGTTACGCTAAAAAAAAGTTATAAACTACTTTACTAAAATAGTCTTGATTTACATGGTATGTGGTTTAGATTTTGATTACCCAAATTGGTTTTACAAGACAACTATAGGTATTGCGATTGCTGGAATACTAATGTTCGTTGTTTCAATATTTATTTTCTCTTCAGCTGAAGTAGGAACTACGGCTTATGATGTAACTAGATGGTTGTTAGTAGCAGGTGCAATTTTAATTGTCCCTGCAATAGTTGTATTCTTTACTAGAAGTAGCGAGTATTAATACTCATCAATTTTAATGCCACATTTATGGCAAAAAGCCTTATTTTCTTTTAATTTTGTACCACAGTTGGGGCAATATAGAGCTACCAAATCATTATCTTTCAAGTCAACCTTAGTTTGATTTTCAGGAGCAATGGTTCTAATAGGATCTATCTTTTTGTACCCTGGTGAGCGCTCAGGTTGTGCTTTAGGAGTAACATAAACTGTGCTGGTTTCATGACCAAAATTAAAACCTTCAGGTCCTTCAATTAGGAGTACATTATTACTTAAGTGATAAAAACCAACCATTAATCCAACATAACCTAAAACGATAATTACTCCACCTATAATCAACGGAATTATGTTAATTTCTGAACCAGAACTCAATTCACTTATAGATATGGTTAAAGGAATCATAGCTGCAACTGGTACAATCTGTGAATATAAGAGAAGTCTACTTTCTTTCTTTGGATAAAGATTCTGTTCTCGAAGAGCTTTAAAAGTTAAACTTAGATTATAATAGGCAGCAACAAGAAGACCAAATGATACAATGCTAGCTATCTCAGAAATATAAGACATACCCACTCCAATAAACATACCTACAATCAAACTTGCAATTTGGATTAGAAGTGCATATCTTATGAAACTTCCAGTCTTAATCGCAGGTTTAGCTATACTAGGAATCATACGTCCAAGGATAAGGAAACTTCGTCCAAGTCTAAAAAATGCTATCAAATACATAATTCCTGAAACAAGTAAAATTATTAACGCAATTGTTAAAATAGATAATATTGTCGTATGAGCTTCAAATACTTTAGTTAACGCTATCTGCATTGCCTGTAGATCATCTGTAGGCATAGTAAATATAGGTAGTAGTTCATCTTTAATACTGTATAATAACGCTACAATCAAAACAAGTGATCCAGCCAAAACTGTTTGTACAATCGCTATCCTTCTTGCATACGTACTAAGTCGATTCTTGACCACATGTATAGGAGGTTGTATATTATAATTTGTATTCACCATTTTCACCTTGGATTCTATGTCATAAAAGAAAGAGTAGTATAAAAAACTAGTTTTTTGAAAGAATATCAAAAAATCCAGAAAAAGTTAAGATGAGGATTATTCATCTCTCGATCTTTTCTCCACATGTAGAACAAAAAGCATCTTTTACGTTTATTTTGTTACCACAGTTGGGACAGAATTGAACTTGATTTTGTTTTTGTGATGAATAAGCTACTTGTTGCTGAGGAACTTGATAGGGTTGTTGTACATAAGGTTGGTAGATGGGTTGTCCTTCTGGTTTAAAAAATTTATATGCTTCTCCATCATCTATGTTGTTTGTTGAGTAATAAAGCAAAAATATACCTACTGCCAAAATTGTATAAGAAATCAATGAAAGCCCCGAATCTATATTTAGATAAGTGAGATAATCTATTGACTCAGTTGCAAAGATGATTATAGTTGTTAGTGTTTTAAAGAAATAGAAAACTGGTGCAAAAAGTACTACTGGAGTCATTTTTTTAGAAATTAATTTTTCATTGTACATACTGTTGTAAACCTTCACAATAAAAAAGAATCCTGTAAAATAGAACCCAGTAGCAATTATCAAAATGTAATTTCCTACCCCAAAGACTCTTTCAAATTCAAAAAACCTCGTAATTAGCCCAATTCCTTCAAAACAAGCTCCAATAATTAGGAAGATACCTGCCAATCTTGCTTTTTCTGCATCTTTTAATGTCATATCACCAATTTTTAGAAAACTTGCTCCTAAAATAACATAAGATCCTAATAAAGCAATATAAGCAAAAAATGATATTATACCTAATACTATAACTGAACCAAAACCATAAAAGAAGTAGTAGAAGTAGTAACCATAATAATAATCTCCAGTTACATTGGTAATAATCACATCTACTATTGTAGTAACTGCTAGAATTATTGCAGTAATAGCCAATCCTAAAGTCCCGGTTGTAATACGTTGCTTAACGCTTCTCATTGGATTATGAGTAAATACTAGTGCACACATATCAAAGTTAATTATTAAATAAAATTATTTAAATTTAACTGAACTTTGTTGTTTTCATCAAAGAAAAGAAGAAGTTTTCTCTTCTTTGGGATACTATAACTCTTATTTCTAGAACACAAAAATTTTATTATCCAGAAACAATACCTAATGAATTGGTGACAAAATGAGTCAAACTGATGTTGTTCAAGTTCAACCCGTCAAGCTTACTCAGAAACTCGGAAGATATACAAAAGGTCTTATGACCAGTATAGCGATCATTTTAGTATCAACTGCATTTGCATATATTGGGCTTCTTGTAGAATTAGATATAATGATGATTGTTGGTTTTGTCATAACTGGTTTAAGTACCATCATTTTTCTTGTCTTTATGATACTCTTTCTCACAAGTATTGTAAGGTTAGGAAGAATAGATGATAGATATTTTTCATCTACTAAAAGAATATTTGGAGCATTTCTATTTGGTTTGGTTTTTGCAATCGCAGGAGGAGCAAACACCGCATCCACAGTAGATGAATTCCTCCCTCAATACTTTCTTTCGAGGATATATGGAATAGTAGCTTTAGTACTATTTGGAATAGCTTTTCTTTCTATCAATAATCTCTTTGAGAAACTAAAACAAGACAAACTCTATCCTAAAGAAGAAAAACGAGAATATACTTTACCAATCTTAGTAGGAATTATTCTTCTAGTAGTCTTGATTGATACTATAGTACGAGCAGTAGTATATGCAGTACTTCTTAATCAAGGTAAATATGCATACTGGATTTATGATCACTTTGAGATTTATCTCAATTATGCTATCTTAGCAATTATGGTTATTCTTGTAGCTATATTCTGTTACTTCTTGTATGGATTAGGTGAAGAATGGCTAAAAATAGATGAAGAATTGAATACACAATATTTTAAAATGGGTGGCAAAACATTCAACGACAAACTCAAATCGAATATCATGCAAATCTCAAATATATCGATTATAATAGCTTCACTTTCACTTGTATATGTGGTATATTATTTCATAACTTATGTAACTACTGAAGATTTCATACAGCTAATATTTGCTGTAGGGATTTTTCTTGGCGTGATGACTATATTCTTAATCATCTATATTATTAGATTAGCTTTGAATTATAACAAGATTGCTCAACTCCATTCTAAAACTTCTAATTTTGGTATCTTCACAGCTATTTCTTTATCCTTTAGTCCGTTCTTACTAATTGCAGGATTTTTCTCCAATATTGAGTTTTATATTGATTCTGATTTATATATAATTGCTCGAATATTGCTTCTAGTTGGTGTTTTATTATTTGTTGGAGGATCTATCTTTAACTATATCATTCTTAAAAATCTGAAACTAAATAAGGAAGGTTTTGAAGTTAGGAAGAAAGACCTTATTCTACCCATTTCAAGTATCATACTGTTTGTATTACTTCTCGCTGATACTATAGTAAGAAAACTAGTCTGGATTTTTGCATATGCTAATAATAGTATTGATATCGATCTCTTCAACTCAGAATTTCTTTGGTTTGGTTATATTATGAGTGCACTCTTCTTCTTAACAATTATTCCGACTATCTTTGGTATTGTAACCACAAGTAAGGAATATCTAAAGGTAATTCCAGCGTATGGAAAAATACCTTTGAGAATAAAGAAGTCAAGAATAGACGAAGAAATTCAGTTTTATCAAACTAAACAAGAAATGATCCCATCAGCGAAAGCAGTAGCTTACGAAGCAGCTGAAAAAGGAATAGTTGTCTTCTGTGGTAGTTGTGGAAAAGAAATCATGCCTAGATATAATTTCTGTGTTTATTGTGGTACTAAAAAAGATTCAAAACTGAAGATATGCCAAAATTGTGGAGAAGTCTTAGAAAAAGGATTTGTCTTCTGTCCTCGTTGTGGCAAAAAGAAGTAAACATTTTTCTGTACTTCTTTTTCTTTCTTTGTTTTTTTAACAATAAATTAATGAATACCATAGATTTCTGTTTAACTATAAAGTTGTTAAAAGAAGAAATGAGAAAGTCGAGTTTATTTAAGTTTCTTCTCTCCTTCTTTTATACTTTTTACTCTAGATCTAAAATAAATCATTGCCGTTATTAATGATCCAAATTCTAAAACTGTAAAGGGAAGTGAGATTCTTAAAATTGTTATGGGTATTATGGGCTCTTCTCCCAAAGAAAGAACAAATTGTACAACAAACAAGATAAGAATGATAAAACCAAATAACAGAGGGAAAGGTCTTGGATTTTTACCATAGTATCCAAAATCAAAAAGATAAGTTTCAATTCTATAGAGGAAATAGAAACCTATTATGAAGAGAATAGCAACTAGTATTCTGAGTCCATAGTAATAATCTAGAAAATTGAGATAGTCATCATTTGACATCGGTATTACGTACATGAAGATGTGCAAAGTTATTCCCAACAAACTTGCTAAGAATAACGAAATAGAACTAGCATCGATTTTTCTTTCAATCTCCTGCAAACTTCTTTTGAAGGAGTTAAGGTGAATTGCTAATAATAGTAATAATAATAATGATACACCATATGCAACAGTAGCAATACCTGACTCTACTCTGAAAGCAACAGAGAGTTCATGTTCAAAATACAATCCACTTTTTGCCATAAAATACCAAATTATTATTGAAGCTACAAAGAAAAGTAGGTTGACAATATTGAGAATTACTAACATTGTAGTATCTAGAATAAGTTTTTTTCTTGTCGATGTCATTTCCTCAAGATTATACTCTGCGAGTGTCATTTTCACATAAAACTTGTTGTAAGGTCATTTAAATGTAGGTTATTA
>Ga0315555_1000147_pt1 | contig 46216 bp, 42 predicted proteins | sample SalMarSW160380MG_FD_202113 | JGI IMG/M metagenome (GOLD analysis project Ga0315555, IMG submission 202113) | Salt marsh sediment microbial communities from the Plum Island Ecosystem LTER, Massachusetts, United States - Salt Marsh Sediment SW1603-80 ... | reverse complement strand
TCCCATTCCGCAGTTTTTGTAAACTCTGAAGAAGATCTTTCTCCTTCTCGTTGAATTTTTAACTTTACAACTTCTCCTTTGGAACCATAGAAAAGAGCTTCTAATTGTTGAGGAGATAATTCTTTTATTGGCGTTTCTAAAGTAAAACCATAGTGGTCAGCTATTGATTTTAGCATATTTCTTCTCCATGAACTGGGATTAGTCATTCTTTGAACGCTGTATGGTCCTATTGCTCCTTGAACAATTGATTTTTTCCAATCCGTTACGATTTTCTTTATATCTAACTTTCTTATTGAACCTAGACCTGTACAAGTTGTACACGCTCCAGAATAATGATTAAAACTGAATATTCTTGGATGCATCTCCTCAGGAGCTTCATAATCGTGATCTATACACTCTGCATAAATTGAGTAAGTTTTCATCTTACCATTGTTATGTATTTCAACTCGTCCTTTACCTAATTTTACAGCTATTTCAATCGCTTCAGCTAGCCTTGATTCATTTTCTTTTCCTACATTCAACCTGTCGATAATAGCTGATAATGATTTAGCTTTCTTTTTGGTTATGACATCATCTAAGTGATATTCTTCATTATCTATTAAAGCGCGGGAATAACCTTGTTTCAACAATTCTTTAATCGCTTTTTGAACATCAATTGTTTCACCATTTGACAACGAACTTGCGACAATTATATCCTCTTTAGAGAAATCTTTCAAAACCAAATTCCTTATTTCTGGGACAGTTCTTTGTCTTAAAACAATGTTGCATTTAGGACAATGAGGTATTCCAATCTTCGCATATAATAGACGTAAATAGTCATATATCTCTGTAGTTGTAGCAACTGTAGATCTCGGATTCTTTGAGATAGAATGTTGATCTATTGCAATAGAAGGAGTTAGTCCTATGATATCTTCAACATCTCCTCGTTCTGCTTTAACTAAAAATTGTCTAGCATAACTAGAAAGACTTTCTACAAACCGTCTCTGACCTTCAGCAAACAATGTATCAATAGCCAACGAGCTTTTACCTGAACCACTAGGACCTGTAATAACAACAAGTTTCTCTTTTGGAATATCTACATTAATATTCTTTAGATTGTTCTTTGTTGCACCTCTGACGTATAGAAAATTCGACGGATCCATTCCTTCTTCTAAATGTGACGAAGGTTCAATCTCTTTTGATTTATAATCTCTGAAAAAGACCTTTTTAAGAGCTTGACCTGTATAAGACTTTTCACATGTCATTACTTCTTCTGGAGTGCCTTCTGTAACTATATAACCACCATATTCCTCTCCTCCTTCTGGACCTAAATCAATTATATAATCAACGGTTTTGATAACATCTAAATTGTGTTCAATAATAATTATTGTATTCTTTTTATCAACAAGTCTATGTAAAACTTTTAGGAGTTTTTTAATATCTAGAAATGATAATCCTGTAGTAGGTTCGTCCAGGATATATAGTGTATTCCCTGTGTCTCTTTTCGAGAGTTCTCTCGATAATTTTATTCTTTGTGCTTCTCCCCCACTGATTGTGGTTGATGATTGACCAAGTTTGATATAATCTAATCCTACATCGCATAGTGTTTGAAGAATTCTAGCAATCTTAGGTTGATTCTTAAATACCTTCATAGCTTTACTTACAGTCATATCTAAAATATCAGCTATTGAATACTTTTGAAACTTAATCTTGAGTGTTTCATCATCAAATCTGTTCCCTTTGCAAATCTCACATTCTACTTCCACATCAGGTAAAAGTGACATTTCAATTGTGTTGTAACCATGACCTTTGCAAGCTTCACATCTTCCTTCTTTTGTGTTAAAAGTAAATCTTGTTTTTGTATACCCTCTTATTTTAGCTGTTGGAAGTTGAGCAAATAGCTCTCTTATTGGATCAAGTACTTTAGTGTAAGTTGCAGGATTCGATCTAGATGTTCTTCCTATAGGAGATTGGTCAATAACAACAACTTTATCGATGTTTTCTATACCATTAATAGACTTATATTTCCCAACTTTTTGAGTACCATTATGGAGTTCGTTGACGAGTATTGGATATAGAGTGTCTGTAATTAAAGATGATTTTCCAGACCCTGAGACACCAGTGATTCCAATGAAAGTTTGAAGAGGGAACTTAATATCGATGCTTTTAAGATTATTATGAGATGCTCCTTTCAATTCCAAGAATTTTTTACTTTTCCTTCTTATTTTTGGGATGGAGATTTCCTCTTTCCCAAGTAAATATCTTGCAGTAATAGATTTTTCTGCATCCTCCAAACTTAATTGTTTAGGATTCTTAGCAAATAAAACCTCTCCTCCTTTTTCCCCAGCATATGGTCCCAGATCCAAGAGCATGTCTGCATTTCTCAAAGTATCTTCATCATGTTCAACTACAATAACGCTATTTCTTCCATCACGTAATCTTATTAAAGAACTCAATAATTTCTCATTATCACGATTTGCTAATCCTATACTTGGTTCATCAAGTATATAATTAACTCCTTGAAGTTTTGAACCAATCTGAGTTGCTAATCTTGTTCTTTGAGCTTCTCCCCCACTAAGTTCATTTGCAGCTCTATCCAGTGTTATATAATGTAGACCTACTTCCATTAAGAATGACAGTCTATTTCTGATTTCCTTGACTAGAGGTCCTGCAATAATCTGTTCTTCTCCTTCAAGTTTTACTTTATTGAAGAATTTAAGACATCTGTGTATTGACATTTTATTTAGTTCTGAGATGTTCTTGTTATTAAAAAGAACCGCAAGACTTTCTGGTTTTAATCTATCTCCTTTACAATCTGGGCATGTTTCAAGATCCATAAATTTTTCTAGAATCTCTTTTCGAGGTTTAGAAGTAACTTTATAGTAAGCTTCCATTGTATTTGGAATAAGTCCTTTCCATCTTGTTAGATACTCACCTTGACCTTTCCAGGTTGATTCCTCATTTCCCCATTCCCATTCAACTTTATACTCCCTGTTCCCAGAACCATAAAGAAGAATGTTCAGCTGTTCTTCAGTCACTTTTTCTAGTGGTGTGTTTATATCAAAACCATGCTGTTTTATAATTGAGTTAAGACTCTTAATCCCGATACCACTATATGTGATATAATTGCCACTAGAAGTTGTTGTAGCGATGGCACCTTGTTTTATTGATAATTTTTTATTAACAAATTTTTCTGGAACAATCTGTGGGATCTTTCCTATTCCCTTACATCTCAGGCAAGCTCCAACTGGTGTATTGTATGAGAAATCTCTAGGATTGAATTCATTTATTGCAATACCACATTTGGGACAAACAAGTTTTGTTGAAAACATTCTAGCTTTCTTTTCTCCAATTATCTGCAATTTTCCGCTAGATAATTCAAGTGCTAAGTTGACACTTTCTCTAATACTTGGTTCATTTCTTCTCTCACATGTGTTTCTGTCTACTATGATATCTATATCATGAGCAACATATCGTTCTAATGTAACTTCTTCATCATCAAGATTTACTTCTTTACCATCAATAATTAAACGGTTAAAACCATCTTCTCTCCAATCATTAAGCTCTTTTCGATACTCTCCTTTACGTTTTTCAAACATAGGAGCTACTATCTTTATCCTCTCTCCTTCATAACTTGCAAATATCTGTTCAATAATTTGTTCTGAAGGTTGAGCTTCTATTTTTTCTTTACACACTGGACAATGTGGTATACCTACTCTCGCAAATAAGACTCTCATGTAATCAAATATTTCAGTAAGAGTTCCTACTGTGCTTCGTGGATTTCTAGAAATGGTTTTTTGATCAATTGATATTGTAGGTCTTAAACCATCTATATGCTCAACATCTGGACGGTCAAAATTACCAATAAATTGTCTTGCATAGGCTGATAAGGTTTCCATATATCTTCTTTGAGCTTCCATGAAGATAGTATTGAAAGCTAGAGAACTTTTTCCACTACCAGAAATTCCACTTATAACAACTAATTTATCATGAGGAATCTCTACAGAAATGTGTTTGAGATTGTTTTCGTTTGCCCCTTCTACCTTTATTGAATCTTTACCCAAAACGTCCACCTAAAACTATGCAGAGTTTGCTATTTTTTGGTCAATTTTTCAATATATAAAGGCGAGGATTTGTCTTAATCTCTCTTGTTTTCAATGATTGTAAAAAGATTTTTAAGCATAAACAAGCTTTGATTTTTTTGGTGATTTCATGGAATATAAAGGTCCTCCAAGCATGACTGAAGAGGAAATATATGATTTTCTTAATCAAATGAAAATAGCAAGAATATGCACTCTAAACAAGGATGGCACTGTCCATTCAGCACCTGTCTGGTATTTGTTGAGAGATAAACAGATATTCTTCAGCACTCCTATAAAAAGTAAAAAAGCTCGAAATATTAAAAGAAATTCTGTAATATCAGTAATGATTGACAATCAAAGTGAACAAAGTAAGGGAGTGATTGTCTATGGTACTCCCGAAATATTACTACCTGGCGATGAAGGTTACACTGATGATCTTGCTATGGCAATATTAAGTAGGTATATGGATAAGCAAGCAGCGGAAGTCTATTGGGCAGGTTTGCAAAAAATAGGTACCTGGTGTTGTATAATTGTAACACCTAAAAAATTCGATTCTTTTGATTACGTAAAGGATGATTACTATGGTAAAGCAGTTAGAGGTGAACTCTGAATATCTTTATTTTATTTGTGTTTTTAGCAAAAATACACAGGGATTTGCTTAGAAAAAGATTCATTTATAAATAATAATCCCTGTGAAACTTCACAAGCACATGATCAAGGACATTTTTCTTGGAAATGGTGGTGGTCGAATTTCTGGTTTGATAAAACGACACAAGAAGGTAATTACTGGTCTGAATGGATAAAAAAGATCCATATCCAATTGATGGATATGTAAATGCAACTGATCCTTATCCTCTTGATATAAATTTGCAAAGAATTACAGCTAATAATATCACATATTTTGGTTTTATTCAAATTATATCAACAATTTTCTTAATTGCCATACTTCTTCATTACAACAAAGTAGAAGCTCTATTAGAATATCCGTACTTTATCTTTTCTTTCTAAATATTCTTAGTGGTGAAAGTAATATAAATACGAATTTATAATTTCTATATTCTAAATCTCTTAATTTTAACTAGTAGATTTAAGTTGAAAATCAAATCCTGTCCTCTTATTGATTCTTAGGTTAAAATTTTATAAATTAGTATTTTTCTTTAACTGTATGAATTCTACAGAAGCTAGTAATTACAAAGTCTATGGTTATAGATGGGTCGTACTACTTTTATTCGGATTTGTTACTCTCATCAATCAAATAATCTGGATTACTTTTGCAGCAATCACTCCAAAAGCTATGGTATTTTATGGACAATCAAAAAATGCTATTTTCTGGCTCTCTCTAGTGTTTATGATAGTGTATTTACCAATGAACATCCCTGCAGCATTAGCTCTGGATAAATTTGGTTTAAAGTGGGGAGTAGGAATAGGCGTTGTACTTACAGGTGTTTTTGGAATTTTAAGAGCTGTTTCTACACAATATTATTGGGTACTAATTTTCCAAATTGGGTGTGCAATAGGACAACCGTTCTTGCTTAATTCATTCACAAAAGTATCTTCGAACTGGTTTAGAGTCGAAGAAAAAGCTCTAGCAACGAGTCTTGGAACTGCTTTTATTCTAATAGGTGTTTTACTTGGAATGTTAATCACTCCATTCTTAGTTCCTGGTTCGAGCTTGACAACTATGCTTTACATCTATGGAGGAATAGCTCTAGGTCTAATGGTTTTTTATCTTATATTTGTAAAAGATAAACCTCCAACACCAGCAAACGCATATAGCGATCACACTAAAGTATTCGAAACGAAAGGGACATTTGATTTGTTTAAAAATAAGGATTTCAATATACTTTTCATATTATTCTTGTTTGGAGCTGGGACTTTCAATGCTATTTCTTCAGTGATGGCTGAGGTATTTGAATCTATTTTTGAAATTCCTCAATCAGTAATAGACTCAACTGGAATGGCTGCAGATGATTTTCTAGGAATACTAGGTGGCATAATGATAGTAGGAGGTATAGCAGGTGCAATTATCTTATCAACGATTTCAGATAAGATGAGAAAAAGAAAACCCTTCTTAATAGCTAATGCAATTTCAGGAGCTGTTTTGACGTTACTATTTTTCATATTCGAGTATCTATATGTTCATCAGATTATTACCTCATTCTTCACAGTTTATATTATCCATTGTGTAATTGGTTTCTTTTTTGGTTTTCTACTGATATCAGCTCTACCAATTGGTTTGACTTTTGCAGCAGAAATAACTTACCCAATGCCAGAAGAAACCTCTAATGGTTGGTTAATGTGGGTAGGACAACTGGGTGGAATTGCACTTATTTTTACTGTGATGTATGGATTATTCAACAATCCAATTGATGAAGCTTTAAACACTACAGCTGTGTGGAATTTTGTTATCTATGCAGCAATATTAGCAATTGCAGCTATATTGTCTTTCTTCATGAATGATTTAGATAAATATGAATTAAAACAGTAGTTCATATTTCTCTTCTTTTCTTATTTTTGTTTAATGTTAATGATTAAAAGCGAAAAACATTTTATGTAATCTGAGAATAGGTATTGATTCTAATGTTAGAAGTAAGAAAGATATATAGTGTTCAAAAAAGTAGAACGACAATGGAAGGAGCAGGAGTGAGGTTGAAAAGAGCTTTTGGTCAAGCTCATCCCAAATTAGACCCATTTCTACTTCTAGATGATTTTGGATCAGAAAATCCTGATGATTATATAGCAGGATTTCCTTGGCATCCCCATAGAGGAATAGAAACTATTACCTATGTACTTGAAGGGAAAGTCCTCCATGAGGACAGTCTTGGTAACTCAGGGACAATAGGTTCTGGTGATGTTCAATGGATGACAGCTGGAAGTGGTATTGTTCATCAAGAATTACCAGAACAATCACAAGGTTCTATGTCTGGTTATCAATTGTGGGCCAATCTGCCATCTTCCCAAAAAATGATGGATCCTAGGTATAGAGACGTTAAGAAAAGTGATATTCCTGTTGTGACTTTGGATGATTTTGTTAAAGTAAAGATAATATCTGGAGATTTAAAAGGTGTTAAAGGTCCAGTTCAAGATATAGTGACTGAACCAGAATACTTGGATGTTTCTATGAACCATCATTCAAAATTTGATCATAATATTGATTCAACTCATAACGCTTTTGCTTATGTAATAGAAGGAGAAGGATTTTTCGATAATGATAAGAAACAAAAAATCGGTAAAGGTAATCTGATAATTTACGATGATGGAGATAAAGTTCAGATTACTACTGAAGCTAATAAACTTAGATTCTTGTTAATTTCAGGAAAACCTATTAAAGAGCCAGTAGCCTGGGCAGGTCCAATAGTGATGAATACCCAGGAAGAAATAAGGATAGCTTTTGAAGAATATAGAAATGGCACATTCATAAAAAACCAAGATTAAATTCAATTAGAAATTCTTTCTCTGAATTCTTCTTCAAGAATATCCATGATTAGATCATCTACATATCTACCTGCAATAAATGAAGCTTTTCTTCTGGTTCCAACATGTTTGAACCCTAGTTTCTCGTAGACATGTATTGCTGTTTTGAGAAATTCATACACATGGAGCTCTATACGATGAAGATTGAGAAAATTAAAACCTACTTTTAGTACGCATTCAACAGCATCAGAACCAAATCCTTTTCCATGATTTTCAGGATTATAAATGGCTATACTCAAAAATGCACTTTTGTTCGTTTTATCAACTCTTTTTAAGGCAGTTACTCCAAGAAATTCATTAGTATCTTTTTCAACAACAGCAAAAGTGTAAGAAAACTGATTTTTCATATCTTCATCTGTTTTCTTAATCCATTCTTCTCTATCTTTCTTAGAATTAGGAATGTAACTACCCATACCAAGTCTCATTTCATAGTTATTCCAGTGTTCCATAATACTATCGAGATCTGAGAGTTCTATTGGTCTTAGAAGAGTTTTTTTTCCGATAAAAGGCGAATCTTTTGATAACTGAATTGGCATTAGGTTAAAATTTTTTCAAGATTAATATTCCTTGTCATTAAGTCAAAAAAAGAAAAGAAAGAAAAGAAATTAGTTTAGTTTTTTTCTATAAAAAGCAAAACCAATTACCATTAGTGCACCGACACTGATGAAAACTAAGTCGATAGAACCACTTTCATCTAAAGTTGATTCATCAACACCAACAGAAGGATCATAAATTACTTCTTCATCAAAGTGTTCAAAGCTTAGATAAGTTTGTAATGTACCGTCACCAGTTGATGAATGTGTGGCATTTACTGTTCCATACTCATAATTACTAGCAATTTTGTATCTTGCTTGATTAGCGTATGCAAAGTAACCATCTACACCATCACCTGAGATTTGATACATTTGTTTAATTTCCTCTGTATTCATAACTTTTGTTTCAAAACCAGTAGAGTTAGTTGTAGTGTCACAGGCATTTCCATTTGTGTCATTTAACTGGTAGGTATTTTTAATTGGAGCTATGTCAAATCTTAAAGCAAGATTAGTATCATTACGTTGCCATTCCCAATTTCTAATGATTATATCAAATTTTAGCTCTGTTTTTCCTACTACTGTATAACCTTCAGTTGTGTTATCATCTAAGTACATGTGGGCATTAATTTCCATTTCTAAATCACTAAAGAATGGATCCATCACCATATCAGATATGAAACCAAAATGAATTGCTGATATCTCATCAGTTCCTTCATTATATTCTACGTCAAAACCACTGAATACCCATCTTAAACTGGATAGAGCTAAAACATTTGAATGTACTCCTAATGGTGGATCAGGATCCAACATCCAAATACCAGTTTCATTAAACTGAAAAGCTCCATCTTCATTAAAGTCTAAATATTCTATAAGTGACTTAAGTTGTACATTGAACTCATATCCACTGTCAGCCTCACTGTATTGGAATTTTGGTACCATTCCACCAGCATTTACTTCAATTGTTATTGTATCGTAGGTGACGGTGACGAGTTTGTTCTGCTCTTGATATCCAAGAACTTTATTTCCTGCTGATACTTGTGTTAGTGTAAGTAACATAAGAACCAATAAGCTTAATCCAAAAATTTTTGCTTTTGCGTTCATTTTTTCACCGATATATCTTAGGTGGCGGTTTTTGAATAGATATTTATTTAGAACAATAAAGAAGACAACTTTAGAAAACTAAAGTAAAAATGAAGTAAAACAAATATATAAAAGGAATTAAAAAATATGATGGCATCGATGACAGAAGACGACACAACTTATATAGAACTTAAAATTTTTTCAAATCCTGTCAGAAGAGAACTGATAAGGATTATTGGAGTATCTGGTTCTATATCTTTTAGTTCTATTAAAGAGGAATTAAATCTAACAGATGGTCGTCTTTATTTTCATCTTAAAAAAGTAGAATCATATACAGAAAAAGATTCTCAAAACTTCTATAGATTAAATAAAGAAGGTAAAAGAGTTTCATTTTTATTATTTCATGATAAAGATACTTTATTTGTTGAAAAAGCTGAAGAAGAGAAAGATCAAACAATCAGTTTCATTGAACGTGTGGCTCCATCTGGAATATTCTACTATTTTCTAGGTACTAAAACGAGGAGTCTAATTGAACTTAACATTGTTCTTATTGTAATTTCTTGGCTTTTTGGATTAACAGAAGAATATGGTGTACTCTCTAATAGTTTCAGATTGGAATCATTTTTTGGTGGTGGTGCTATAATAAACACATTGTTTTCAATTGCACATTGGTACATCTACATAGGTTTAATTACTCTTATACTCTTAATTCTAAAAGCAAAGTTCAATTTTGCTGAGCTTAGTATTGGAGTTCTTTTAGGTACCATGCCATATTTAATCTATTTGTTGCCAGTTGGAATAATGTATCTTGTCGGTACTATTATTCCTGATTGGGCTATAATATTACTTAGAATTCTGTATCTTTTATGTAAGATCTGGTCAACTATACTTATCGCTCAAGCAATAACAATGACATCAAAACGCAAATGGCATGAATCTTTCATCATCGCTTCAGTATTAATTTTCCTAGATTATATCTATCTATTTATACAAATGTAATGGTAAAAAAATAACTTCAGTAAACTAAATAAAAATCATAATAAAAAGGAACGAGAATAATAAAATGGAAAGGTGTGAGAAATGAATAAAAGAAACCAGCTTACTATCGCAATCATTTCAATAATAATTACACTTGGATCTATCGCAACCCCCTTGATGATTCGTGATTATGATAGAATTATTAATGATTTTGTCAATTCTCCCATTTTTCCACCTCCTATAATTAGAGAGGGAACCTTAAATTTGTATTATTCAAGCGTTTATACTGAAGATAATTCATCAACTATTCTTTTAGAGACAACGATTTTAAATGCGTTTAATGAAAACGAGTCAGTAGATAGAATCTGGATTACTATTATCGACATATCATTATTAGGTAGGAAAGCAGGGAATTCGAAATTCTTTGAAAGTGAATCTGAATTTGATATTTTAGATGCATTAGATGAGACCTTACTTTTGAAATCTGGTAATATTACAGCTTCCGCATATGCAGGGATTCAACTACATTTTAATCCTGATATAATTGTCCAAGTTGGCAACGAATCATATCCTTTTGAAATACAGGGTAATAATGTCGTGGTTCTCCCTTTCAATATGTTTAATCAAGAAAACAATACAGTAGATTTAAACATAGTTGAAAACACAATACATGATGTTTTACTTGATTTCAATCTAGTATTATTCTGGCAAAACAATACAGCTAGAATTATGACAAAAGCATTAGTGATGGACTAAAAGAAATTTCGATTTTTTTCTATTTTTCTAGTCCTTTTCTAGATTTTTTCTTTATATAATTAATGACAAATTTGCTTAAAGGATCTTTTGCAACTATGTCTGAAAAATCCAAAGGATTAAAGAAGATTCTGAGTGATTTTAAGAGATTATTTTCGAAAACTAAGGTTTCTGCTTGATGAGATCTAATTATTTTTCTGTTTGGTAAAGTTATATTAACATAAAATTCTTCATAAAATACATCTCCGTCAGAAATAATAACTACAGGTTCAAATCTAAGATTGGGTGCGTTTTCAAACAACCAAGTAATCCATAATTTAGCTCCTTCTTTACCCTTTAATGTGATTCCAAGCAATTCAATTTCACATTCTTTAGAAAAGAAATCTAAAACCTTTTGGAGGTTTCTTTGCTCAATGGTTTTGTCAAATTCTTTAGCAATCAATTTTATAGAATCCATGATTATAAACACAGATATGTTCTTTTATTAGTTTATTTATAACAAAAAATCCTGCCTAAAGAATATCGTCTTACAAATAAAATGAGAATATATAAAAAGAGTAAATAATTTTTAATGTTATGAGCATTAATTATTCAGCTATTTTACCTCATGGTTTTAATTTAATTGAAGATATATACCCTAATCAAGGAGAAGATTGGCAGAATCTAACAAAGGCTTTGAAGAATGTGTCATCCGAAATTTTCTCAATGAATCCTGATGTTATTGTTATTGCCTCTCCACACAATCTTAGAATTGAAGGACAAATCGGAATTATTACCTCAGAATGGTTAGAAGGTATGTGGTGGAATGAAAAACAATCAGAAAATGTCCATCTAAAGATTAAATGTGATAGAACTTTTGGAAAACAGATTTATGAAAGATTAAAAGAAGACAATATTCCAGCTGTTTCTGTAAATTATGGTGCAGCAGAAGGGGATCTTTCAGCTATGAAAATGGATTGGGGAACACTCATTCCATTGTGGTATATAAGTAAAAAATATGCTGAAGAAAATAAGGAAATTCCTCCTGTTGTTCTTATTACTCCTTCTCGAGAAATACCATGGGAAAATCTTGTAAGGTTAGGAACAGCTTTAAATGGTCTAGCGACTAAAGATGGAAAAGAAGTAGTTTTCATTGCAAGTTGTGATCATGGTCATGCTCATGATCCCAAAGGACCATATGGTTTTCATCCTGCTTCAGCAGTGTATGACAAACAAATATGTGATATGATAAAAGAAAATCACATAGAAAAGCTTCTTGAATTATCTGAAGAATTCATTGATCACGCTAAACCTGATAGTTTCTGGCAAATGCTTATTTTATTGGGTATTTTGAATGTTACAAATCTCAAGAATGATTTGTGCGTTTATGAGTGTCCGGAATATTATGGGATGATTGTCGCTTCATTCAAGTAGATTTGAGTTAAACTTTAAAAGAAGCTCTCAATTTAAAATTTAGAATTTTATTGGTGTTACATATGGAAGATCAGAATATAAAAGATCAGATTGGAAAGGAATTTATGAAAAAAACTCAATATAGATATATTACACAGAAATCTGACCAGAGTTTAAATTACCCCCAACCTCAACTTCAAATGGAATATGATGATAATGTACAATTAATTGATTTACCAAGACCAGAGGAAATTGAGGTTGAAAATTTCAATTTAAGAGATGCGATAGAGAATCGTCAAAGTGTCAGAAAATATTCAGATGAACCTTTAAGTCTAATGGAATTAGCTTGGTTGTTATGGGCTACACAAGGAGTAAAAGAAGTAGTGAGAGATGGTTACTGTACCTTGAGAAATGTCCCTTCCGCTGGAGCAAGACATGCATTTGATACATTTTTACTTGTTAATGATGTAGAAGGCTTAAAACCTGGAATCTATAGATATCTTGCACTCGAACATAAGTTGATGGAATATATCATTGAGGATGGTATTGCAGATGCAGTAGTAGAAGCGGCTTATGGTCAAAAGATGGTTAAGAATGATGCAGTAACCTTTATTTGGGTAGCAGATATTTATCGGATGTTTTGGAGATATGTAGAAAGAGGTTACAGGTATATACATTTAGACGCTGGGCATGTTTGTCAAAATCTCTATCTATCAGCTGCGAACGTAGGTGCAGGAGTATGTGCGATCGCAGCTTTTCATGATGAACTCTTCTCTCAAGTTCTTAGAATTGATGGTGAAAATCATTTTGTTATATATCTTGCTGCTGTTGGGAAGAAGAAAGAATAATCCCTTCCTTCTATTTTCAACCAACATTTTTTAAATAAGTATGATAACTCCTTTTTGGTTGTTCATGGTGAATAAATATCCTCTTTTTATTTTCTGTGGAAGAGATCAAAAAAAACGTGAACTTATAGAAGTTCTTGATCCTGATGAAAAATATGGCGTAAAGTGTCTAATACCTATGTTAGGAAGAAGGATTATTGATTGGCAATTAGATGCACTCAGACAATCTCCATATGTTGATGAGATTTATTTGTTAGGTCTAACAGAAGAAATGGCAAAATTTGATTTTCCTGTTCATTATGTTCCAGTTCCTACTATCTCAAATCTCGCTGAAAAATTGTACGCAGGTCTTCAATATCTTAGAAAGCAAGGTAAAGATAATACTCTGATTTCTGTATCTTCTTCTGATACTCCAGGAATGACAGTTGAAGCTGTTAATGATTTCTATGAACAAGCTGACAAATATCGAGATTACGACTTCGTTCAATCAGCAGTTCCAGATGAATTAACTGCATTAACCTTTCCTTCTCATAAAAGAGTAGTTGGACGATTCAAAGATCATCATGTTTATCCAGGAGAAATGTTTCTTATGAGTGAAAAAGCTATTATAGAAGGTAATAATCTAATAGCTGAAATTTCTGGTGGAAGAACCAATATTAAGAAAAAAGAAAGAGGAAAAAAGACTAGTGCACTTAAGCCTGTACTCAAACTTATTCTTCGCACACCTTCTATTTGGTTTGGAATTACTAAATTCCTTTTTGGAAGACTAACACTAGATGGTGGTGCAAAACTATTAGGACGTGCAGCTAAAAAAATGAAAGTTAAAGCTGTTATTATTGAGGATGCAGCTTCTGGAATGGATATGGATTTACCTGAGGATTATGAGGTTTTGAAAAAGTATCTGAGTAAAATTAAAAACATTCCATATGAGGAAGGAATTAGTTAAATTTTCCTCATAGCTTCACTGCAAATATTATAAAGAGCTAAAACACATTAAAATAGAATCATATGAAATATCATATCTTTCTACTAGCTGGAAGAGATGAAGAACGTCGAGAAATAATGACGATTCTTGATCCACAACATAAATACAAATCAAAAGTACTTCTACCTATTTTTAACAAGACAATTCTAGAATGGGTTGTGGAGGAATATCATAAATCTCCTTATGTGGAAAAGATTTGTGTTATTGGTTTATCTAAGGAAGATGTAAAACTAAATGTTCCAGTAGAATTTATTCCATTTGATTCATATGCACCTTTATCCCAAAAATATCTAGCTGGTCTCAAATATTTAGAGGAGCATAATCTGCCAACTGAAAAAATAATTTTTAGTAGTTCAGACTGTCCAGGAGTAAAAGTTGAAACCTTAAACTACTTTCTAGAACAAATAGAGTCTAAGGATGGGTATGATTTTATTCTTTCTGTGATCCCACTGGAAACAGTTGAAAAGGAATTTCCTGATTCTAAACGAGGAGTAGTTCGGCTTAAAGATATGAATGCTACGCAAGGAGAGCTTGCTTTATTTAGCCCATATGTTCTAAGAAATCGTACAAAAGAAATAGATGGGTTTACTTCTAGAAGGACAAAACGAAGTTTTTGGGCAGTGTTTTGGTACGTCGCTAGACATCCAGCAGCGTGGTCGAAGATAATAAAAATCTTGCTAGGAATAGGAACAATACGAGATGCTGTAATTGGCTTTTCTAGGGCTTTCAAAATCAAAGCTGATGTAATTATTATCGAGGACGCTGGATTAAGTTTAGACATGGATTTACCTGAAGATTATGATAAACTAAAAAATTATGTCGCAAAAATTAAAATCAAGAAAAAGTCTAAGTGAGTCCTATGAAAAAATTTCCAATTTTCCTCCTTGCTGGAAGAGACAAAGAACGTCGAGAGATCATGGAAGTTTTTGATCCAGAGAAGAAATATAAATCCAAATGTCAATTAGAGTTATTAGGAAAGCCAGTTATACAATGGGTAATAGATGAATTAGAAAAATCTCAATTTGTAGATCAAATTTATGTTTTAGGATTAACAAAAGAAGATCTTAAACTTGAAGGTGCATTAGAGTATATTCCAGTAGATTATGATTCAGAGGTTTTTGATAAAATAAAAACAGGTTTTGAATACCTTAAATCAAAGGGTAAATTTAATGAAATGGCAGTTATGTGTAGCGCAGATATTCCTGCTATAACAGTTAAAAGTATTGATTACTTCTTGAAAATTACTTCAGAAAAACAACATCTAGATTTTCTATGGGGACTTGTTCCAATAGAATTAGCTGAAGCTGAATTTGGTGATAATCATGGTCGAACTGTTGGTCGTCTCAAAGATTACAGCTTATTCCCTGGAGATATGTTTGCTTTAAACTATAACGCAATTGTTATCGGAGAAAAAACTATTAGAAACCTTTCAGATAATCGTCGAAAGCGTTCTTTTTGGTCAGCAGCTTTTCTTGTAGCTCGTAAACCAAGAACTTGGAGGCATCTTATTAAATTTCTCTTAAAAATTGGAACAACTAAAGATGGAATTAAGTTATTTGAAAAAGCATTCAAGTGTAAAGCTGATATTGTGATAGTCGAAGAACTTGGTTATGGTTATGATATGGATCTATTAGTAGATTATGAACGTTTGAGGAAATATGTAGCAAAAACAAAGAATATCCCTCTTGATAGTTAATTTTCCTTATACTGTATCCACAACTTGTTTTAGTTTAGGTTTAAAGAAAGAGAATATTCCAAGAGTCACAGCGAGTAAGAGAGCATATTTACACATGATACTTGGAATTGCTATTCCAAATGAAGAATTTATCCAAACCATGATATACATTGGCGCTAGAAATGATAAATATCCAATCAAAATCATTATTCCAAATTTGCTTTCTACTTTTTCTCTTCTGAAAATTAGATTCGTAATTATGAATAGAATACTATAGACAAGTATTCCTATATAGAATATGCCATAGACTGTAGAAATGTTATAGTTATAGATTGCATAAAGTGGGTTACAATCTACTAAAACTACAGAACCGGGAACACTTAGATAGTAAATTGATAAAGCTAAAGCAGCTGCAAAACCTATCCAATAATCTGGGAATCTCCAGTTAACGATTCGAGTACATAGATAATAACCAGTTGGAGGAAGAAAAGTAATAATCACATAAGCTATTCTTCCTGTTATATTCTCTCCTACTCCTACACAAATAAGAAATTCTGACAACTGATATAATTGTAATAATACTAAAAGCATAACTATTGGCCAGAAGAAAGGATGATCACGATTTAGAACAATAACTACAATTAATATTACAAGTTCTATGCAAAAAAAGATTAAAGACATTGTTCCAGGCTGCACAGCAATTTGATATTAGAAGATTATTTTAACATTTCTACTAATCTTTTTAGTATTTTTTAGAAATAAATTTTATCTTCTCATGAAATAATTTTAATAAGCTAATATCAAACTACTTGAATGGTGTATAATATGACTAAGAAATATCCTGTTTTTCTAATGTCTGGTAGAGATAGGAACATCCGAAGAGAAATAATGAAACAACTTGATCCAGATGAGAAATATAAAGGAAAATGTCTGTTACCTTTACTTGGAAAGCCTGTTATACAATGGGTGGTAGATGAACTTGTTCAATCAAAGTACGTTGAAGGAATTTACTCTTTAGGAGTATCGAGAGATGATATTGATTTAGGAGATAAAGTGGAATATGTTCCTGTTGACTTCTATGCAGATTTAAGTGAAAAATGGTTAGCAGGATATGAATATCTAAAAGCTCAAGGAAAGGAATTTAGTGATTATGTGATATGTATGGCAGATACACCTGCAATGACGATTGATAAGATTGAAGAATTTTTTGAAAAACTAACAAAAATGGAAGGGTATGATTTCATTTTATCTTTAGTACCTTATGCACTTGCTCAAAAATGGTTTCCAGAAGCTGGAAGGGTTGTAGGAAATTTCAGAGATTATCAAGTCTTTCCTGGAGAGATGATGACATATAGTGCTCATGCGATTACTACAGGTAAAAAGATTTTTGATGATATAAGTCGTTTGAGAAGAAAACGAGCTTTTTGGCCTGTTGCTTGGTATATCTTCAGAAAACCAAAAACTTGGCTGAAAATGTTTAAAATTTTGTTTAAAATCGCTAAACTTGATGACGCAATGAGAATTCTAGAATTATCTTTCAAAGCGAAATTGGGGTATATATTTGTTGAAGATTTAGGCTTTGGTTTAGATATGGATGTTCCACAAAATTATGAGCAACTTGAAGAATATATGATTAAAACAAAACTAAAAGGAAAAAAGATTGAAAAAAGTAAAATTTGAGAAATTCTTGCTTCGATAATTTTATACAATATTTTTTATATGAAAAGTCCTATAGTTAATATTACTATGAAAAGAATGAGATTTTTAACTATAACTACATTATGTACTCTTTTAATTTCGCTTCTATTTTCAAATGTTTCTAATGCAATACTAGCTTCAGATCAACTTGAAGTAGGAGCAGGCAGTAAGGTTGAGGGAAAACTGCTTATTGAGACAGCTGTAGCTGGAGATGAATTAGTTGCCTATGTCACAATACATGTTGTCAAAATCTATACACCAGCTGATATTCCTGACAGAATAATTCTAATTGAAGTAGTAATGCAACCTCAAGTGGATTATGGTTTTGGTTTTATAAATGCACCCACTGACCTTAGATTAGTATTCTTAATTTTCTATGATAATAGAACTACGATAATGTTAGCTGAACTATATTCTGCTAATTCAACAGATTCAATTGAAATGTCAGTTTTAGATCAATCCAAGTATGCTGATTTGACAAATCCTGATAATAGAAAGATTACTTTTGGTAATGGAACAACTGCTCTTGCAGGCTCATTAGAACATGCAGATCCAAAATACCTTCTCTTAGAAGATTTCAGCTCAGTATCTGACCATTATCTGTTTTGGAATAAATATACCCTTTTTGCAATATCACCAACCGCTGTAATTGGAGATGATATTAGTTATGATCCAAATCTAGGTTTAGTAGTTGGAACCCCAGCTGTAACAACATCCAATGGAGATTCTTACGATGCTATATGCGTAGAATACTATGATACTGTTCTCTTTAATGATTGGGGAACCGCATATGAAATAAATGTGTGTTATGAAGCTGCTACAGGTTTTATTTTACAGGTTTATGAATACTTGGATCAGGGTACTTGGAAATTCATCCCAGGAACTGTTGATGTTGTTAGATCTCCTTTCTCAACAACTGCTATCATTTTGGGAATAGCTGCAATAGGTTTGATAGTTTATTTATATAGAAAGAAAAAATAGTCTTTTTCTTTTTTCTTTTACTTTTTTTGAAAGAAAATTTTGCATTTCCGAAAGAGTATTGTTTATATATTTAAACTCGCATAGAATCTATTAGGGTTTTAACCATGAAAAGAGGTATTGGCTACGTTATTGCTTTAAACATAGTTTTATCTATTTTAATTGGGGGTTTAATAAAAGTAAATACTGTAAATGCTTACCAAGACTTGTATTCAGGAGACCAACTTCTGTATTATGCAGGATATGACTATTACTATGATGAACAGTACATGACACTTTTTGAATATGCTTTATCAAGTTATTCATCTTATCTGGATGTACATCATCAAGAATTACAAGCGGATGAGTATCACAGCTATACAGTCAAAAATAATTATGGATCTTATACAGATGGCAGACGAACGAGTACATACATAGATATTTACCGAAATGATTATGATGAATATTATCAATATAATTATGGAGGATCTTATTGGGAATACATGGGTGGATATTATGATGATTATCTGAGCATGGGTTCTTCAACATACACCAGTTCTTATAACATATATAGTGGAATTTGCAATAGTGATATACCAGGTTATTTTGGTGGTACAACATATCTCTATAATGAAATGAGAGGATATACAATAAATGGTGTTTATAGCACTTACAACTGCTCTATCTACTATGACTCTTATAGCTATTCAGATGTATATACTAATTCTATGTATAACATAACCTATGACTATTATACAAACTACTATTCTGACAGTTATTTCTATGTAGATCAAGATACTGGTTTTATTCTCGAATATGATACATATTATTCTTATAACGACTATGCTAATTTTGATGAATATGCTGATTATGAGGATATAGATTGCAATGTTACTTATGACTATACATATTATACCAGTTCGAATTATTACTGGTATTTACAAGAAACTACTGTAAACTATGGTTCTTCTTCTGATGCAGACTTACCAGGTCTTGATTGGGATTGGGGTTATGACTACAGTATATATGGAGGTTTAGAATATCTTACAATATACTATAACCTTTATGATTCCTTTAGTACTTGTACAATTGATGTTTATCTAAATGATGTGTATGTAGAAACATTATATAGTGTTATTCCTGGCTATAATTCGTACGATCTTTATGTAAAAGATTTACCGATTGATCCTTATGGTAATGATCCTGTTTTGCAATTTGTCGTTAGTGACAATTCGGGTATGGGTCATGTTACAGTCTATAATCTTTGGATTGACGATGTTAGACCTGATTATCCAGTAGTTGCTGGGCCGGATTATTATGATTATCAGATAGGAGATACAAAAACACTATATTGGGAACTTCAAGACATTAACTATGATGGAGATTATTTTGAACTCAAATTTAATGGTACTTTAGTACTTACTGATACTTGGAATGACGGGAAATTAATTGGCTTTAATTTACACGACAATGTATTTACACCAGGATATTATGAAATTAAAATCAAAGCTGTTGATTTAATGGGGCATGAAACTTACAAACTTGTTACAATAAACGCTTACGAAAATACAGAACCAACCAATCCAACTGAGACCAATCCTACAGACACTGAGCCATCTAATACTGAATCAGGTTCAAATACAGTGACACTAGACGCACCTACCACAATTCTTGTGTTTCTAAGCATCTTAGGTGTAATATCACTTACTGCTATAATTCGTAAAAGAAAATAACTCCCTCTTTTTCTCTTTTTATTTTTATGAAGTGTATCGCTGATTACACTACCAATTGATTTAAAAGGGTAAAATAGCTTTTAATAGTTTTAGGGGATAAACCTTGAAAAGGGGTCAAACACAGATAATATTATCGATTTTAGTTGTCTCTATTTTTGTAGCTGGATTTACTCCAACTCAAGCTGCAATGGGTTATAAAGCTCTTAATCCTGGAGATCAACTACTATACAAAAATACTTTCACATTTTATGAGGATCTGGAACAACAACTCTTCCATGAATTTGATGTTGCAGATAGTTGGTGGGTAATTGATCATATAGATTATATCTATGATGAAATGGAAAGTTATTATATAAATTCCATTAATTCAGTGACAGCAAATTCAAACTATGCTTGGTCTCTCTATCAACGATATAACAATGAATATGGGTATGACTATTACTATGATTATCTAGGACAATCTTGGGTTCTCAATACCTCTTATAGTGATTATCAACCAGTGAAATTGAGTAACTTTGAAGTAAAAGATTTTGATGTTTACAGTGGAGAACTTAATTTCGATCCAACAGATTGGTTCAATAATAGTGTTTATGATCACACTGAAGTTAAATACTATGTTATCAACGGAATAAATGCTTCTTATATTGTAGATGTCTATATCGATGTTGAAAACTATGAAATTACAACTCCTTATACTTACGCTGGAATCAATTTTGATGAAACCAATCCATATGGATGGAAAGATACCTTTTATGTAGATAGTGATACAGGATTTTTATTAGGATATACAAGTTCTTATTATGATAATTATTATAGAACTATAGCTCACAAGAATAGTCCAGCTTTAGGATGTTTTGTTGATTATTATTTCAACCATACTTACGAATACAATTATGAATGGCAGCTTTATGAGACTACAGCTGCTTTTACACCTGTAACTGAAGCAGATTTACCTGTGCTTTTATTTGATATGGGTTACAATTACAATTTACGTGGAGATACAACATATCTTACAATCTATTTTGACTTATTGAATAAATATCCATATATGACTATTGATGTGCTTTTAGATGGAGTTGTAATTGATACTCTATACAATATGGCAACAGGAGCAAATTATTATGAGCTTTACCTTCCTGATATACCACTTAGTGATAGCAACCATACTATTGAATTTAATGTGTATGATGACGCTAACTTTGAACATAATACGACATGGAGTTTAGAATTACCAGACATAAGATCTGATTGGCCAGTCATTACTGGCCCCTCGGGTGAATACTGGTATACAGTAGGAGACTATGAAACATTGAGCTGGGAACTTAATGATCGTTATAATAACGGAGATTATTATGAATTAAAGATTAATGGTGCTCTGGATGATTCTGTTTCTTGGGTTGATGGAACTATTGCTACTTTAAATCTCTTTGATAAAATCACATATGCTGGCGATTTTGACATTTGGATTAGAGTCTATGATACTAACGCATTCTTTACTGATCTTTATCTAACTATACATGCTTCAGATGCCATATCAGATAGCACTCCTCCAACAATAACAGGATCGACTTCTGATATCATAATGGATGAAGGACAAGATATCAAATTAATCTGGACAATTTATGATGAAAATCCTTCTAGCTATGAAATAAAAGTAAACGGATCTCCATATGATAGCGGTTCTTGGTATGAAAATTCAAAAGAACTTGTTATTTACCTAAAAGATTTCGTAAATGGAGTTTGGACTTTCGAGATAATTGCTACAGATTCATATAGCAACACTAACAGTGTATCTATTACAGTAACTATTAATGAAGTTATAGTAACTACTCCAGAACCTACTGAACCAACAGGTACAGATCCAACTAATACAGAAACAAGCAATACCAATCCAAATTCTAACACTTTAACACTTGATTCCTCAAGTTTGATGTATTCTATTCTTGGTATACTAAGTTTTGTATCAATAGTTGTAATTTATAGAAAAAGAAGATAAAACTTCTTTTTATTTTTCTTTAATTTTTAGTATTAACTTTTCTGTAGATAAAACTCCATTAGCAGTAATATATCCTGTAATAAGATTTGGTGGAGTATTATCAAATGCAGGATTAAAAGCTTTTGAGTTGGGATTAGCAACTGAAATCTCTCCTTCTAGTCCTTTAATTTTCTTCACTTCATCTTCTGATCTTAACTCGATATGAAAATCTTTGATAGTATTTGAATCCTGGTCGATAGTTGACCACGGAAATGATGAATAAAAAGGTATATTATGATATTTTGCATTAACTGCTAAAGAATAAGTGCCAATTTTATTTGAAATAGTACCATCTTGTAAGCATCTATCAGCTCCAAGTATTATTTTGTCCACTTTTCCTTGGGACATTAGAAAAGCTGCTGCAGAATCAGCAATTATCTCATGTTCAATTCCTTCTTGTTCAAGTTCCCAAGCAGTAATCTTTGCTCCTTGTAATCTTGGTCTAGTCTCATCAACAAAAACTTTGATATCAATCCCTTTTCGGTGAGCTAGTATTATGGGTGCTAAAGCTGTACCGATATCCACTGTAGCTAATGGACCAGCATTACAATGAGTCAGTATTGTGTCTCCTGTATTTATTACTTTTAAACCTCTAATCCCTATTTCTTTACACTCTTGGATCATCTGATTAGTTAATCTTCTGGCTTGCAAGAGTGTTTCATCAAAAGAGAAATTACTCTCAAGGGCTTCTAAGTAGGTCTTTTGAGTAAAATTAGTCAGGTCAACAGCTGTAGGTCTTGTACCTACTAGTAGATTTTTTCTTTTTTCGAGCTCTTCTTTTTTAGCTTTTTCGTCAATTTTTTCAACTTCTTTTACCGCTAAAGCTATTCCATAAGCTGCTGTTGCACCTATTGCTGGTGCTCCTCTAACAACCATTGTCTTAATCGCTTCACACACATCAATAACATTTGAATATTCATTTATTTTAAAATCAAAAGGAATCAATCTTTGATCAATTAATTTTATACATTCTTTCTCTTCACACCAATCAACAGATTTTATGTCTTCTAGACCTAATTTATTTATTTTCACAAATAAAAAGAAGAAAAGAGATTTTTAAATTTAGTGTGCTTAATGGTTTTTACCTTTGAATTGAGGAATGAACTCTCGGATTTTCTCAACCATGATCGGAGCATGTGTGTCTTTATTTGAACTTAAACTTAAATAGACAGAATTTTCCATTAACTCATTTACTTTCCTAATAGCTTTTGCATTGTGCATCTTATCTGTTTCTGCTGAAACCAATAATACATGGTTTTTAACTTCAGGGAAAAGCCACCAATATCTTTTATAAGCTAACCTTAAACCTAACCTTTTCCATTTTTTAGGATCAGCTTCTTCTAAGGTTCTTAGATATTTTGCAGCTTGTTTTATATCTTCAGTTTTTGTTTTAATTACCCACCATCTTACAATTGGTTGAGCTGTCCCCCACAAAAATGTCGGACCAATAGGGATTATCTGCCTGAAAATAGGTGGAACCTCAAATCTTGCTGGAGGAGAAATTAGAACTGGAAGAAAGGGATTATACATTTTTCTATACATTCCAAATACAATTTCTGTAGCTCCTATACATGAACCAAGTAGAATAAGTTTCTTTTCGTCAAGTTTCAAATACTCAATAATCTCTTGGATATCTTTTGCCATTCTCTCCATTCCGACTGCATACTTTTTTGGTAATTCGCTTGATCCTTTCTCTCTTGATTCATAATAGACAACATCAAAATCTTTTGTAGCTTCTAGAAGTAGTTGATCCCATGCTGAAACAACAGTTCCCCATCCTACACTTAAAAACAAAGTATAACCATTGAATCTTTCTTTAGGAGGAGTATATCTAAATACTTTAAGTTTAGATCCATCAGATATTGGAACCATGCTTGATTTTGCGAGTTTCTCAAATTCAGAGACTCGAAATTTTTCCATTTCTTCCAAAATCTCTTTCTTCATAGTTGATGGTTTTAAAATACTCTTTAATAAATTTTTCAAAAGATAAAAAAATAAAATTCTATCTATTGCCTTGATAGAATTTAGAATCAATTGTTAATGCTGCAGCTAATCCAAATAGAGGCTCTAAAGGTGGATAAACTGTTACTTGATAAGTGTCTTTTATATGGAATACTTTCTTATCTAATGTAAAGCCGATATTACCCGAAGGGTCTACTGCATTGAAAGACCACCCTAGAATGTCTGAAGCGCTGTATCTTTGTCCAGCTAGATGAACGTCAAATTTGATGCCACAAATTCTAATTATGGGAAATTCCACTTCCCCTATCATATTATTTCCTTGAGTAATCTTCCATCTATTCTTAAATAAGAAATTTGATTTTATTCTGATTACTTCATTTCCGTTCAAATCTTCTATCCAAAGTGTAGGAGTTAAGGCGAATATCTGTCTTTTAGCTATAAAGATTTTTTGTCCAGTAGCTTCATCTACTATGTCATAGGTGGCTCTAAGAGCAAAAATCTTTTGAGTTACTTTAAATCCAAATGGTGCTTTTTGTGCCATATATGAAAAATCATTATACTTGTTTTAAAAGTTATGAAAAAGGAAAACAAATATGTCAGATGTTAATATAAAAGGGGTGTAATCCAATTTCCTTCGGTTGTTAAGAAGAATACAATCTCTCCAAAAGCATCTATAAAGATTATTCTTTCAAACTCGGTAGAATATTCGTTAAACATTCCTCTACTTTCAGTGTATTCTATAGTTTGATAGATTACAAAATCTGGTTTCAACGAAGGATTGATAAAAATATCTTGGAGAGCATTTACAGTATCTTGGAAATTGAATGTATTTACACTTTGAATTGTGAAATTTGAGTAGACTTCAAAATTTGAAGATGGATTAATGAAAGCTAAATATGTTCCTAAAATTTGACCAAAGAAATGGGTTTGTATCCATCCCTCATAGGGAAGCGATTCATTTCCAACTCCTAAAATAGTTCCATTATATTTCAACTTAATCCTTCTAGGCATAATATTCTCTTGATTATCAAATACTGCAGATCGTTTTTCTTCTGCTAATTCTATCATATGTGTGATATTAATGATGGCATTTTCTGGATTGCTAGTAATAAGATCAGTAAAATTAACTCCTGCAAATAAATCAGAATCGAAATCAACCTTTTCTGCAACATCTAAAAGATCCAATTGAGTTTCATTATCTGTATTTCTTTCTATTTTGATATTAAAGAATATATCAGGAAAAACATAGATATTCAATAATGATAATGTAAAAGCAATTACCAATACTGATGCTACTCCAATTATCAAAGGATCTCTTTTCATATGTTTGTACTTGAACTAATGCATTATAAAAGCTTACTATTCGTTAATTTTCTAAAATACATCCACATGATGAAATATATAAAGGGTAGATGAAAACATAATTTTGATTACTATGGTTAAGATAACTTTTGTTAAAATTGGAAATATTACATTAACAACATTAATCGATATAATGTTAGATGAAAGAGCAAGTAGAACTGACATAGAGGCTACTGTTATCAGTTCTTCTACAAAAATGAAAACTTCTGCTGCAGAAAGAATTTTTCCCCTTATTGATCAAGTCGAAACAGATTTGATGGTTATGATCTCTCCAAATGCTAGTGATAAAGGACCACAGTCTGTAATTGATCGATATAAAGAGAAATATCCACTAATTGTTGTTTCTGATACAGCTGATAAAGAAGTTAGAGAAAAGTGGAAAGAGGAAGGACTTGGCTATATTATCGCTTCTTTTGATCCAATGATTGGAGCAAAAAGAGACTTTTTAGATACAACAGAGATGTGTCTGTTCAATGGCTACATAATTACTGCTTTCAGTGCTTGCGGAGTATTTTCTTATATCACAGCATTGTTGGATGAAGTGATTGAACAACTCAAAGCTGGTACAAAACCAACTCTCCCAACTCGTAATATGTCAAGTATTGGTGTAGTAACAGAAGCTAATTTTACTAACGAGTATTCTAGACCTAAAGCACTCGCAGCTCTTAATATCCTAAAAGAAGTAGGTAATGTGAATGTCAATGGTTGCTTTGTTGAAAAAGATCGAGAAAAAGCATTAATTAAGGTTGCAGGAGCACATGAGATGGTCCGTCAAGCAGCTTTATTAGCTGACGAAATCAGAGAACTTGAAAAAACCTCTAATCACCTAATACGAACTCCTCATGGAAAAGAAGGGGAATTATTGCACAAGGTTCACTTCTTTGATGAAGCACATGAGAAGCAATAAATAACTAGTGAAATTACTTTTCTTATTTTTCTCTAGATAATTTTTTATTGTGTAAAATCATATTGATGTTATGCATATTGCTCTAATTGTTTTTCTGATAATTACTGGGATTCCTCTATTTTTAATAACCTGGCATACAATTGTTAGAATTATAAGAAAAATACATCCTTTTCCAATTCCACAATTTTTTACAAATATAATAGATAATCCTATTCGTAGAAAATATTGGCAGATACCTGAGGAAATCGCCACAAAAATGGGAGTAAAATCTGGTGATATAGTTCTAGAAGTTGGACCCGGTAAAGGAACTTATACTAAAGCTGTCGCAAGTTTGACTGAACCTAATGGTAAGGTTTTTACAATAGATATTCAACAACCAGTTCTTGATAGATTAGAGAAAATATTGGAAGAAGAAAAAATCACTAATATTTTCCCAAAATTGGATAATGCTTACAATCTTTCATTTGAAGATAACTCTTTTGATGTAATTTTTGCAATAGCTTGTTTACCAGAAATTCCTAAACCAGTTGATGTATTAAAAGAATTCAAACGAGTTCTTAAACCTGGGGGAACTATTTCACTTTGTGAATTATTTGTTGATCCTGATTATCCCCTAAGAAGAACTGAAAAAAAATGGGCAACTAGAGCTGGTTTAGCTTTAAGAGATGAATATGGTAATTGGTTTTCTTATCAGTTAAATTTCACAAAAAAATAATTATGTTGTTGCAGCCGCAGCTGCAGCTTGTTGTGCTCTAATGATTGTATCTATAATGACACTGCATAGTATTGCAATCTCAGGTTCAATTGTATCATATACTTCTAGAAGATATTCAGATTTTATTAATCTAACATACCTTTGAAAATAAAAAGCCAAGTCACCAAACTTGTTAACGAATTCAAAAGAAGAACCTTTTAGTCTTGAACCTAGGTACCTCTTTGTCCCAACTTCAATCTCTGTCTGAGAACTACAGCAACTAGTAGAATAATCTAACGTTGCATATCTTATGTCTTCTTTAAATATTCTGTAAATACCAGACCAAGCTGAGATTTTTTTTGCAGAGAGAATTTCATTGCCATCACTATCGTACATAATAAAAGTAGGTTTGAAAGAACCTTCTTTCTGAACAGCAAATACAACTGATTCGTTAGATAAGTCTTCTATCTCATAACTTATGTTAAATAGAGAGAACTCGGGATGGATAGCGAAACCATAAGGATCAAATTCACTCATTAGAGAAAGAATATGCAAAAACGAATATAAAACTATTCAAATAAAAAAGAAAGAAAAATCAGGGATAAACCCTATTTCTAGTTCTAGGAAAGGGGAGCGTTTCTTGTATTGAATCTAAACCACATAACCACCAAGTGAGTCTTTCTGCACCAAGACCGAAACCTGAATGAGGAACTGAACCATATTTCCTGAGATCTACATACCAGGAATAATCTTCGACTTTCCAACCTTCTTCTTGAATACGTCTGACTAAAGTATCAAGAACATCTTCTCTCTGACCACCTGTAATTATCTCACCGAAACCTTCTGGAGCCATTAAGTCAGCTGAATAGCACCATTGAGGATTATCTTCATGAAGTTTAACATAGAATGGTTTGTGCTTAGATGGATAATCTCTTACAAAGAAAGGTTCTCCAATAATATTTGAGAGAGCTCGTTCTTCTTCAGTTTTGATATCATCATCCCACTGTAAATCATATCCATTTTCATTCAAAGTATCAATAGCACTTTTATATGTGATTTTTCTGAAAGGTGCTTTGATGTTTTCAAGTATCGAAGTATCACGTTCAAGTTCTTTTAATTCCTTGGAGTTATGGTCAAGAACATATCTAACAATATAAGCTACTAATTCTTCTTGTATTTTCATGTTACCTTCGAAATCGACAAACGCTTCTTCTCCTTCTATATGCCAAAATTCATTTACATGTCTTTTAGTTCTCATCTTCTCAGCTCTGAAACTTGGTGTAATAGCATACACTTTTTCTAAGCTGTAGATGAGAGCTTCTAAGTATAATTGTATACTCTGACTAAGATAAGCTGTTGAATCGAAATATTTTAAGCTGAACAATGTAGCTCCCCCTTCACAAGCTGAACCAGTGAGTATTGGAGGAGTTGTTTCATAGAAATCATTTTCAAAGAACCATTCTCTAGAAGCACGAAGTACTGAAGCTTTGACTTTCCAAACATTAGTCGCTTGAAAACTTCTTACAAATAGATGGGTATTATCAAGCATGAATTCTTTACTCTGATCTTTAGCAACTGGAAAGATTTCTCCTTTATGCATAAGTTTGAAATTAGTTAATTTAACTTCAACATTATTTACAGCCCTATTATCCTTTACAGGGTTACCTTCAACTATAATATAATTCTCAATTGCTGCTTCATTGAGCATGTTCCATTTTTCAGGAGACAAATTCTCTTCTTGACCAACACATTGAATGATGCCAGAAGCATCACGTAAAACAACAAAGATTTTATCTTTGAGTTTACGGATTCGGTAGACCCATCCTCGGATAGTTACAGATTTTTCCGAGGGAATTATATCTGCTGCACGTGTGAAAGTTTTTTCGGGCATGGGTTTTTAATATGACTGACATAAAAAAATGTTAGGATAACGAAGAAAAAGAGATTGTCTGTAAATAGTATCAACCATAGCTTTTTAAAATATTTATTTAAACGGAAATCCTATGAAAAGGCAAACCCAAACGCTATTTGGTTTAATGTTATCAAGTTTCATTGTTAACCTTGGATTTGGGGCAATAATGCCTTTTTTAGCTCTGTATGCTAATCATTTTTTTAAACCTTGGAATTGGGGATTTACAACAGTTGGTATTGTGACTCAAATAGGATTATTAACTTCAGCTATGATGATTTCACGTGCCTTTCTTGCACCTTTTTTTGGTAAATTAAGTGATAATGCTGGCAGAAAACCTGTTATCGTAGTTGGATTAACAATGTATGTGTTTCTAACATTTGGTTTCGGATTAGCTAGAGCATTTTGGTCTCTCTTCTTAGTAAGATTCTTCCAAGGAATAGCTTCTGCGCTGGTCTGGCCTGTTGCTGAATCAGCAGTTGTAGATATATCTCCAGAAGAAAAAAGAGGTAGGAATATCGGTTGGTTCATGCTTTCATTGAGTCTTGGTTGGAGTGTTGGTCCATTTGTAGGTGGAGGATTTTTTGCTCTAATTGAATCACTTATTGGTTTAGATTTTGTCAAATTAGTTGGTATAGGTTTATTATCACTCCCCTTAGCATTAGGTAGTGGAAATTTTAGTGTCTTTGATACTGTTAATAATAATCTCCTACCTAGTATTGATTTAGTTGGAAATGTTGAAGTATTATCTTTCCAAATCACTTTTTTCTTTATGGGTGGTGTGTCATTATTAGCTGTAATCCTGTTTAATTTCCTTGTTGTTGATCCGAAAACAGAAAAAGCTAAAATGAGTCTTAAAGAACTGGGAGTGGCAATGAAAGAAGTTGGTAAGTCATTTCTCAAGATTAGATTGGGAGTTCCAGCATTTTTCAAACCTTCATTCTGGAAGGAAAGAACTGTCAGTTTAAGAGCTTTATTTGTTATGGCTTTCGCAAATGGCTTTAGTTTTGCTATGGTCTTCCCAATTTTGTCTCTCTTTTTAGAACAATTCTATGGTATGAGTACCGAATTAATTGGAACTGTTTTTGGTATAGCAGGTATTGCTGGTGTAACATTCAATCCTTTAGGTGGTTGGTTAGCAGACAAAACAAGTAAGAAAGCTTTGGTGATTATTTCGGGTGTTGCGTCTGCTTTTCTCTTAGCTACTCTTGGTTTCCAGATGATTCTTTGGGTTCTTGTTGCATTATTTATTACTAGACAGATGGTACAACAAATCAACATGCCAGCTTTTCGAGCACTTCAAGCAGATTTAGTTGAATCAAAAGTACGAGGTTTGGAATTTGGAAACGTCCAGCTATTCAGCAATTTTGGCTCAGTTTTTGGTCCTATAGTAGGAGGAATACTATATGATGTTTTTAGTGGTTTATCTTGGACTTTAGGATCTACAACTGTTTTTGGAGTAGAAATAATTATGTTAATTACAGGTTCCATTATGATTTTTGCAGTATTAGTCATTGGTATTTTTGTTAAAAAAGAAGATATGGTACTTAAAGGAGTTCCAGAACCAGTACTTACAAGTGAACAACCTTTTATTTCACTTGAAAGTGATTAAATTTACTTTGACTCAGTTTAGTAGATGAGTTAAAATTATATACTCTTGAATTATTTGACAAAATGAAATATTATGTGCAGATTCTTTCTCAGAATAGGACGAAATGTAGATAGTCAAGCTTATTCTGAGTATATAGGTTCGTGTTCAGACTATTTAGGAGGAGCAAAACTTGATGTTCATGAAAGAAATGAAACAAAACTAGAGCAACATAAAGATGGTTTTGGGTATGCTTTTGTTAAAGATAATCATTTTGAAATTATGCGATTTGCTGAACCAATTTTTGAACGAAATCCAGTAGACGATTGGTTAAAAATTGATACAGATTTGTTATTTGTTCATGCAAGACAAGCTTCTCCAAAAATCGCTGTAAATATCAAGAACAATCATCCGTTTTACTGGTATAATGGTAGTGAATATGTTTTCGGACATAATGGAACTATTAAGAATGAGATTAAAGCTTTTGATAAAAGAAGGTTTTTCTTAAGAGGATCAACCGATTCTGAAAAATATTTCTATGCATTGCTTACTTCAATGATGGAAAATGAAATGCAACCTGATAAATTATTGGTTGATCAACTTCTGAATAAATGGGATTTTACAGCTGCAAATTTCATCCTTGCTTCTCCTAAAAAAGCTTGGGTTGGTGTATATTATAGAAAAGATCCTCTATATTTTACTATGAAGCTTTACAAATCAGAAGATCAGATAGTTGTTAGTTCCAGTGCTATACCTTCATTAGGTTCACCAACTGAACGATTAAGAAATGGTTCTCTCATAGAAATAGATGTCGAAAGTAGAAATTATTACTATTTGAGCGAATTTAGATTCTAATTAGGTCGAGATTGAAGTGAATAGCATTTCTAAAAGCGATGAAGATTCTTTAAAAGAAAAACCAAAAAAAAGTCTTAGATACAGAATCACAATTTTTTCAATGCAGTACTTAGCTCATCATCCTATCTGTAAAAAATTCGATAATCACATTTTAAGAATCGGTCCCTTTGTCCTTTGTGTAGGTTGTTCAGGAGTTCTTTTTGGTTTTCTACTTTATACAGTGCTGTTCTTTTCGATGTTTAATATTTTCAAGGAAAAGCCAATTATCACTGGCTTATTAGCTGCTTTTGGTGTTGTTATAGCGTTGATTCAAATTTTCCTCAAACCAGAAAAAAAATGGTTGAAATTTTTATTTAGAATTTGGTTAGGGATTGGTTTAGGAGGATATACTTCAGTAATAATCCTTGTTTATGGTTTAGAATATGCGATTGGCAATTATACGATTCTTGTCCAAATAGTTCTCTTTCTTTTACTTATACCTGGAGTTTATCTCTATAATATTCTTAGAGGGGAATCTCCTTATCTAGAATGTAAAGAATGTGATGAGAAATTTTTAGAACCAACATGCGATTATAATACTATTCATCACTACGATAGTTAATAATAACATACCTGTTTCTTTCCAAATCATCCAAACTTCTAATAAGGTCTTATCTAAATTCCGCTTAGTAAGGCATGTAAACTGCTTCTAAATGATTTTTATCGAAAAAATAAACGGTAAGCCTTACATGAACTATTTAAAGCCTCTCCCTTCTTGGAAATGTCTCCTGCTAAGAAGATGTCCTTATCAACAAGGTCATGCCTTTCTGTTTGTTCTTTTAAAAATCACAAGAATAAGTAATTTTACATTCTGAAGAAGGAAACTATTAATTCAACCTAGATCTGTTACTCTTTAGGTGATAACATTCTTGGATGGTAGTTTAAACACTTCCAACAAAAATACAAAGACCTATTCCTAGATGTAGACAGAATTGTTTATAGAATCCCTTGTGAAAATGTAAGTCAGTGTTACAATCAATTAATTTCACATTCTTCAATTCTCTAGATATTGTACTATACTGCTACTCAACTTTCTCCTAGGTTTTGGGATGAAAGACAAGGATACAGCTGTGTTATGATTCTTTAGTACGAACACTAGTAAAAGTACTAATGCTTCTTTATATAAGCTGAAATTGTGTGTAATTATTGTTAATACTAGCCTTGGAAGTTTATAAAAATTGAGTTTGTGTTGCATCCTTGCTAAGATCTTTACAGGATAATTGAGTCAACAAAAATGATGCAAATTTTTAAATATTCAGATGAACAAATTATCATTGTATACATAAAGTATACATAAATTCGGAGGTGAATTTAAGTATTAAAAAAACTAAAGATGAAAAATCAGATAATGATAACATCTTTACTAATTTTTATTACTTTAATTGGAACAATGATATTGCCATTCATATTTAATCCTTCAGAAGCGAGTACTGTTACTTTGAAGACAATGTACGTCAAAATTACACAGGTATCAATTGTAGATGAACTTGATGGTGGAAAATACAATTTCTATGTTGGAGTAAAATGGGAAAGGATCTATGATGAATATGGAAAAGAGTTTAAGGCAGACGAAAATTATGAAGATGGTGTTGGTGACTTCTGGGATGTTGATTACGAAGATTATATTGATGATTGGTCAATGGTAGGTGGTGTTATAGAAAGCTGGTACGATGATGTTTATACAGAAGACTGCTATACATATGATATCTCGGAAAGTGGATATCAAATGTGGCTTTTCTGCAAACTTGATAAAAAGTGAGCTGGTAGTATAAAGATAGCAATCCAGATAGGTGGAACTGAAACATACGGTAGTGTATATAATAGATTATATGATTATGTAAATTACGGAGGAGACATTAGAGTATATTACCAAATATATCTGTCATAAGAAGTCAGCAAATGCTCAAATATTCTTTTCCTTATTTTTTTCTTTAAGGTGAAAATTAATGAAAATATTACAAAACAAAATAGCTAAATCTGTACTAGTATATGTTTTATTTTGTAATATTATATTCATATATTCAACGAATCTTATAGATGATATGCAAGGTTTAAAGATAATCAACTCTATTCATACTAATTTTTATATAAACAATACTGTGCAATATGAATTGAGTGCTGGAGGTGAATTACCTAAAGATTTGAGCAACATCAAAATTCGTGTATTTTGTAATTTATCTTTCTTTCAGAATGGAATCATTATCAATAATAATACAAATCAGATCTCTCAAAAAGTTGAATTAAGTGAGACAGTACAAAATTCTACTGGTTTATTTAGTAAGTTTAATCTTTATTATGGTCTCAATAATGAAATTGAACCTTTCTATACTACCAGTTATTACAACATTTTAAATTTACTACTATGGAAAATTAGAAGCCAAGAAGAATGGTTGAATTTTACTCTGCAGAGAAACAAATCCATCAATGAGTCTGCATTTATTAAAACCTATTATGATCCAATTCATAGTGAATATACAGAGATACATGGATACAATAATTTGGTTGAAAAGGTATCAGTAGATACTAAAAGAGGTATAACAGTTTCATCTATTATTGTTCCATCTGATGAAAGTAGACCGGGTTATTTCAATGAGGGATATATTGAAGATTTGAAATTTATAGAAGTTAGGTTAATTGAATCTGCTTCTACAAATAATAACAATAATTCATCAGATGTTGATTTAGAACTATTATTGAGTATAGTTGGAATATCAATCTTAAGTATTGTATCTTTAAGTTTCTTGTTTTTTTTCAGTAGAAGGTGGTTAATTAAATCATGAGTTTTATTAAATTAAAAATTGAGTCTCAAAAATATCAACTTATTGGTATAACATTGATTATTAGTCTAATATTTGTATCAAGCTGTTACTTCATCCTGCTCCCTCAAATAGTCAATCCTAGTATTTTAGGGAAATTTTTTTCGTCATTCCAAGATGAAAAAATTCTCGTGTATGGTGTATCTAATGAAGATTTAAGTATAAACAGAACCGATTTTATCTTTTCTGGAAAGTCAAAATCACTCTCATTTCTTCAATCTTTCCCAAGCATTTTAGAAGAAGCTTCTTATACTTCCTTTAATGCTTTTGAACCTTTGTTTCAATCATTATTTGCATATGATTTCATACAAACGTACGATGAGAACATGACAGTTCTGTTAGGCATTGATAGCGAATTCTTTGAGAACCTGCTGAATATAAGTATTGAAGGAGGAATCACTGGAGATGCTATCCTATTAAAACTTAATACAGATGATACTGCAAATTTAGGTGAGACAAACATTACAATTAATGAAAGTGTAGTAAAGGAAATAAATGTTACAAATATTCTTGATAAAGATACTTTTATTCAGAAATTACCTTATTTTGCACGTTTCTTGATCGAAGGCTATAGAGTACACTATTTTACAGATGTTTATAGGTTTATTTTGATAAATGAACAAAGATATGTGGAACTGTATAATTCATTTATAGAAACTGATTCTTCTTATTATACTTTGTTAGGTCTTCTTTCGCTTACAAAGAATGGATATTATAAAATAGTTTGGTCACGGAATTCATATGAAAAAGTAGAATCTTTCCAAATTGAGATCAATAGACATATTTCTTACCTAGATGAATTTGCTTCAATCAACATCGATTCAAGTCCTATAATACAGGACATTGAAAATAACTCTTCTTTAGTGGATATTGCGTATTCATATATTAGGGGAATACAACTTGTTTTCTGGTCACTATCAATGATAATACTCATTCAAGCTATCAACAAGAAACAATTAGTTGCTAGAGATAAAGAACTTCGATTCATATTGTCAGGAAGAGGGTGGATGAAACGATCATTTGATATCATTGTTGAAACTTCTATAATAACAATAGCTGGGGTTTGTATAGGTTATCCAGTGCTTTGTTTGTTAACATTAGTACAAAATCAAATTTCTAGTGCTTTTATTTTTATACCTATCAATTTTGTAGAGTTCATAATCATATTTTCTACTATTTATTTGGTAACTTTGTTAGTATTTTTCACACATGAATTATTTCTAAGGAAAATATTGATGGGAAAATTTGATTCAAAATCAGGAAATCTTCTCTTGAAAGCATTACCAAGAACTATAAGGCTATTAAGTTTAATTGCTTTGATTTTGGTGTTATGGCTGATGAATAAAGAATATAATCTTCTTTTCATCTATGTTTTAATATCAGGGGCCCTTTTTATTGCGTTTCTTGCCTTACTAATAATACAAATTATCTTAAAGATTATTTTATCTTGTTATGATAATTATAAGATCCGAACTAACAATAGTTCTTCTCCAAACATTATATTGTTGAAATTATGGAAAAAATTCTACAATCCAAAAATGCTCAAATATTCTTTTCTTTTTGCAATGATGTCGTCAGTTATCATTTATAGTTTTACAACTGCTGATTCTTTAAAAGAAGAACAATTGTGGAATTTAGGTGGTGAAATTTCATGCAAAGTTAATGGTGCAAGTAATTCAAGCATAGAACATGAAATAGGGAAATTAACGAATCTAATAGATTATACAAAAATCATTGAAATTTCTACTGATTTCAATACGAGTGATTTTACTCTTAGTAGTACATATAGTCTTCAAGGGATATCTATTTCTGATTTCTTCGAGTATTACACCAAGAAGGATATACAAAAATGGCTATATGAGGGTTCACTTGATGAATTTAATTCTTCTAGTTGCCTTCTTTCACTTGAATACAAAAAGTATGGATATTCAATTGATCATATTTTGTCTATTTTTTATGCTAATACTACCGATAGTTCTCTTGAAGCTCTTAATGTTACAATTAATGGTTTTTTTAATTATTGGCCTAGGCTTGTGATGAAAGAATCCTATTCAATATCTCAGAATGTTGAATATTGTGTTATGGATATCAATGTATTAGAACAGATACTAGTAGTAAGTGAAACAACATATGATACAACATATTTAATACATGTTCGAGAAAAAGATATTAATTCTTCTTTATCTTATTTAGATACATTAAACATGTTTTCTGAAATAAGTTTTGTGAATCTCCAGATCTACGATGGAATCAATGAAATTTTCTTAACACCTATAGCGATTGTGTTTGAAGTTGTAATCATTCTTTGGATTGTTTTATCAGTATATGAAAGATTTGAAGATATTAATTCAGATCCAAAAGCAAAAACTCTAGGTATAATTGGAATGTCTGCTAATTATCACAGAACTCTCATATTCGTGAAAATAATGGAATTGATATTAACGATTTTCGTTATCTTGAGTGTAGTTATTCTAACGTTAATAACTAGTGATTTTATCCTATCAATAACTACAAGTAGAATCAACCAATTGTCAACTCATACAATAGGTTATATACTACTCTTGGCACTTCTTTCTTTTATATTGTTATTCTTACAATTAATATTAGAATATCTAAGATTAAGGAGGATTAATCTAGCATTAATATTTAGACATCCTGAATAGAGGTGATAAAGTGGTTGCACAAAGAATTCATACATTAACTGCTACTGATGTAACAAAAATCTTTCCTCATCCGTCCTTAGAAGGAACTAATATCTCGTTGTTTGCAGGAGTATTTTTTAAGATGGATTCGCGTAAATGTAATTACCTTATAGGTTCTTCTGGTTCTGGAAAAACTACATTATTAAACATAATTTTAGGTTTACAGACAATTGATGCTGGACAAATAATGTTTGATAAAATTGATGTCCACAAAATGAATGGAAAAGAAAAACAAGCTTTTATGAAAAAGGTAGCAATTATAAATCAAACACCACAAAGAAATGTAGATTTATTTTTATCTGTATGTCAAAATCTAAAAATGTCAATGATTCTTCATAGTTCACTTCCAAGAGAAGAAAGGGACAAAAAGATTAAAGAGATTGCTAATAGATTTGAAATCTCTGAACATATAGAAACACCAACAAGAAAACTATCAGGTGGAGAAATACAAAGGTTAAGCCTAGCATGCGCAGTGGTTTTCGAACCTGAAATTCTTCTTTGTGATGAACCTACTGCACAATTAGATAAACAAAGTAGGGAATTGGTAAGAAAGCAAATTATTTCTCTTCCTATTGATTTTTCAACATTTGTACTAATTACAACACATGATAAATTAGAAGTAAAAAACCAAAATGGCTTTTTGATAAAAAACAGGAGAATACTAAGATGGAAGTAGTAAGATTAAAGAACGTTGGATACGAAGTTAGAATTAGAGAAAACTATAAAAAAATTATCTTAAAAAATATTAGTTTAAGTGTGAACTCTGGTGAATTTCATTTAATAATGGGTTCTTCTGGATCTGGAAAAACTACTCTCCTACAGATCATTTGTACATTACTATTTCCAACATCAGGAGAAGTATCACTTTTAGGAAAGAAAGTAAATGTAGATACTCCTCCTCACGAGATTTTCAATTTACGAAAACATATTGGATATCTCTTTCAGTCCCCTTTCATTCCATCTCATATTTCTATATTTGAATATGTTCAGATACAATCTCAACTTTCTGGAGTAGGTGCTAAAACAGCTATAAGTAATTCAACAGATATTCTCCAACGATTGGAAATTCATAAATTTAAAGATAAAAAACCTCATTTGTTAAGTGGTGGAGAAAGACAAAGAGTAGCTTTAGCTGCTATATTAGCGAGAAATGCTAAGTTACTCTTACTTGATGAACCAACAGGCTCATTAGATCAAGAAAATAGTCTAAATTTCTGGGATATACTCTCAAAATTGAAAGGTTCTGAACTTGCAATTGTAGCTGCAAGTCATGATTCAACAATCAGATCCTTTGTTGATGATTCACATCAATTAAGGTTTGGAAGTTTGAATTTTCAGACGAAAAAAATCGAAAACTAAATTTTTTGAGAAGAAGATAATTTAAAATTCACTTGGTTCATTTGTTCTCTATTTTTTTCTACTTCTTTTAAGATTGATTTGTCTATCCAAAATGATTATCGCAATAGGATAAACCAATGCTAAGCAACCTTCTGTGATTATTGATACAATAAATGGAAGATTATGATTCGCATACCATATCTTCCTATTATTTACAGAAGTAGTAATACCTCCAACTTCAACAGCAAATGGTGTATAGAGAGCAGAATCCCATAAGACTCCTCCCATGATTGGACCTACAATGTTTCCTATATTAGCGACGAAATCATTAAAACCAAATATTGTTCCTCTTCGTTCTTTTGATATTGTACTTATTATTTTGGTTAACATTAAACCAGCTGTTGCTACAACTGTTGAATCTACAAGAAAAATAAGAGAAAATTGCCAGATTTGAGTTGACTGTATCAACAACCATGTCATTAAGGCTCCAAGTACACTTATTGCACCTAAAGTATATTTTGGATTTAATTTATCTGCTATTTTACCCAATCTAGGGGCTAAAATTACAGAAAGTATTCCTCCTGGTACATAAGCGATTATTATAAATTGAATATTCTGCGTGATGTTTTCTAATAAGAAAAACTCTAAGAATGAACCAACGAGTGAACCTATCAATGCTTCGATAAAAAGAACGACTAAAAGTAGGATAAAACTATAGATAATACTTCTCTTTGCAGCTTTTTTTCTTTCATCAGTTTCAACTATATCTATGAATTTAATCTTTGGTGTTAGTTGAAGCACTCTTATACCTGCATATATATTTGATATCCCATACAAAAGTAAAGGACTAAAAGCAATCGCGGAATAGATTATTTCTGAAGAAAAGTTTAATGAATAGGTAGTCCATAAAACAGCGAATCCTATAGTTGCTCCTTTAAATCCTCCAATTCCTGGTTGTTGTGAAAAGATTCCAAATGCTTCTGATCGATGTTCGTATTCTGTGGCATCAGCTACAGTTGTTTCGAACGGTATCCAGAAAAAGCCTATCCTAGTCCTAAAATAAACATACCAAGTGTCATCATCCAATAGATGTTAAACACAAAGGAAAAATAAATGAGTATATAGGAAACAAAACGTCCAGATGAAGCTCCAAAGATAAGTTTGGGTCGAAGTTTTCTTTTATTTGATAAAAAACCAGCAAACAAAGCACTAGCTGTAAAACCAATGGTTCTCAAAGAAAAAACAAAACCTAATTGTAATCCACTAATTTTAAGATTCAAAAATGAGATTATAGGAATCAAGAAACTAATGAAGTAAAAGCCAACTGCACTAAATCTTAGTTGTTTAATCAATTTAAACAGATTAGTATCCACTGCATTGGATCTTCTAGTAAACAAAGGCATTATTGTTTATATTTGAAAGTGCTATTATATAATATCAGCTGTTTCTATAAAGGACTAATAATCTAAATACTTTCTGTAAAAAGAATAAAAAGTGAAGGTATAATTATTACCTTCTTTTTTTGTAAACAAATACTGGAAGAATCATACTTAATAGTAATATTAAAGTTCCAAGTATTCCTGAAAGGAAACTTCCTTCAGAAGTTGGAGATGTAGTCTCTATTTCTTGTCCATAAAATTGTATGGTTAACAAGTTATTATCTTCTGAAACTTCGTTAATCTCTGATTCATAATCAAGTTGAAAAGTATAGGTTCGTTGATCTGGACCACTAAGTGACCAATTATATGGTAATGTATATGTTTCTCCAACATCTAGTGGAGGAATATCAATTAACTCTACTGTATCAAGAACTGTATAAGCTAGTGTCGTAGTTGTGGATATATTTTCTTCCCCTGTGTTAGTTACAACTATATCCATTACTAAATTTTGATCCCATTCTTGTTTATAGGTTAAAGGAAGTGTTTGAAAACTTAAATCTGGCTTATCTTCTTTGTTAAGAACTAATTGATCTATGAATGAATAATCTGGTCTAAAAGCTCTAACATGAAGTTTGTTTTCATTGACTTCAAGAAACAAGAAGTTGTATGTAGATTCAGCATAGACTGAGATATTAATTTGTGTAGCGGGATTGAAGGGATATAGAGTTGAACCAGCTCCACCTGAGATAATATAGTTAACATCATTACACAATAATCTCTCATAAGCATGATCATGACCTGAAAGAACAAGACTAACATTATATTCCTCAAAAATTGGAACAAAAGTCTCGTTGATTAGTTGATACTCCCCATTAAGAGATCTTGGAAATGAAGAAAATGCAGCAGTATGCATCATTACAATTGTCCATAGAGCATCTGTATTATTTTCTAAATCAGCTCTTAACCAATCAGCTTGAGCTGTGTAAGTAGAAGGATCAGTAATATAGTTCGTATCTAGAGTGTGTAAACCAATAATATGAAGTGGACCAAAATCAAAAGAATAGTATTCTTCTCTTCCTGGAAAAGCCCAAATGGTATAAAAGATTGAAGAATTCTTTTCATGATTACCTAGTATTCCCATTGTTGGAGTCTCAGTAACGACTTTATTGTAATCTTTAAACCAAGCGTAATATTCATCTATAGCTGTAGAAGTATCAACGAAGTCACCAGTATAGAGCATCATATCCATGGAAACTCTATCAATAGTAGTGACCATTTCTTTACGTTGTGGAGAATCTGTTTGTGCGTCCCCTAAACATATGAATTGAGTTGTATTAGTTGCTGTACCAGTTTTGAAAGTATAATCATTACTCCAAATATCTCCGTTTCCAGCTCGATAATGATAGATGGTATCTGGCGACAAACCAGTTACTTCAACATGGTGCCAAGTAGCTTCAATATCTGTTGTTTCCTGACCATAACTACTAGTTAAGCCATATTGGACAACAGAAGATGTTGAATCTATTGTAAACCAGCTTACTGTCATTGTTGTTTTAACATCGTGTTGCCAAGAAAGATGCAGATAACGTACCGCAAAATCATTTTCAGCGTATGCACTGAAAGAAATTGAGAAAGGAACCAAAAATATTAGAAGTAAGATTGCTGATGTAATTTTTACTTTTAGCTTCATAAGTCTACATTGATATTTTTGTTATAAGTGTTTTTCTTAAACTTTTAAGATAAGAAAATTTGGAAAATTAGATAAAACAAAACTATCTCTTATTTTGCTTCTTTAGCCATTGCTGCAGCAGAGAGTTTTCTTCTTAATCTTCTATTGGATACAGCTTTACTTGTTCTTCGAATAGCCCAAAAAACAAGTCCTACTACTAAACCAACAATTCCCATAGTTAAAAATACACTAACAATTTCAGGGATAAAAATTGGAGCCATTTTCTCAACACCTACAAAAAGTGTTAATCAAACGTTTTTAAATATTTGCTTTGTTAGTTTTCATTCTCCCAACTTTAATATAGCAACTTAATCTCTTTTGACTTCTCAATACTTACAAGAACTCTCTTTTCATCATTCTTAAGAATTAGAAAACCTTCTTGATCTATCCCTTCACAGACCATCTCTTTATCTTTATATATGTGATTTTTTCCTTTGTTGAAAAGAACTTGGTTTAATTTTTGAATGATTCCTTCAACTTCCTTTTCTTGAAATAATTCTAGATTTTGTAAAATATTGTGTATGATCTTCTCTTTCATGAGATTCAAATCTATCTGTTTTTTCACTTCATCATATAAACTTGTAGCTAATAAATCTGTAAATTGAGCGAAATCCTCTGTAATGACATTTACATTTATACCAATACCAATCAACAGAAAATTGCATTTTAAACTTAAAACTTCAAGAAGAATCCCACCTAATTTTCTTTTTGATATAACAATATCATTTGGCCACTTGACTTTCACTGAGATTTCTGTTAATTCTTCTACAGCTGTAACAACACTTAAAGCTGCAATATAGTGGATTAATCGCATCTGAACTGAATCTAGAGAACCATCAAATGGAAGAACAAAAGTTCCATAAAAACCTCCTCTTGGTGAATACCAGCTGGAATCATCTCTTCCTCTTCCTGTAAGTTGTTTATTTGCTATAATGATTATTACTTCAGGAGAGTCTTCGTTGATATGAGTAGTAACAACATCCATAGTCGATGGTATTGAATCGTAATTTACTGTTCTAGCTTTCCCAAGAATGAATCTCAATAAAATCACTGAATATATCTGTCAGTTAAATAATGTAAAAGAAGATTAAAAATCTACTTACATACGAAGGAAAACATATTTTTATTAGAGTTATATAGCTATAACAATGTCTGATAAACAGAGCAATCCTTCCAAAAAAACAAAAAAAGACAAATTTTTTGAATTAGAAGCTAAAAGAGAGTTGATCAAACTAGGTGGAGGAAAAGAACGAATAAAAGCTCAACATAGTAAAGGAAAATTAACTGCTCGAGAACGAATTGATTTACTTGTTGACGAGAATTCATTTATTGAACTAGATGAATTTGTCACTCATCAATCTGATAAGTTTGATCTAGCTTCAAATAGACCTCTTGGGGATGGCGTAGTAGTAGGACATGCGACTATAGAAGGACGCTCTATTTATCTATATAGTCAAGATTTCACAGTTTTTGGAGGGAGTTTAGGTCGAGCTCAAGCAACAAAAATTTGTAAATTGATGAATCTTGCTTTGCAATCAGGAATACCTATTATAGGAATATTGGATTCTGGTGGCGCTCGTATACAAGAAGGTGTGGCTTCTCTAGCTGGATATGGGGATATTTTTTATAGAAATACACAAGCTTCTGGAGTTATACCTCAAATTTCAATCATATTAGGTCCCTGTGCAGGTGGAGCTGTTTATTCTCCTGCTTTAACTGATTTTGTCTTAATGAACAGGTCAAACTCATACATGTTTGTAACTGGTCCTGAAGTCGTTAAAGCTGTTACTGGAGAAGAAGTCTCTTTTTATGAATTAGGAGGAAGTGAGATTCATTCTGAGAAAACAGGTACGTGCCATCTAGTTGGAGAGACTGAGGAAGAGACTTTAGAATTAGCAAGAAAACTCTTATCATATCTCCCATCAAATAATCTAGATGATGCTCCTTATAATCACGAAGATTTCAAGATTAATGATCAGTCAATATTAAGAGAGATTATTCCTCAAGTTGATAATGAACCATATGATATGAAATCTATAATTTTAACTGTTATAGATGCTGACAGTTTTCTTGAGCTTCAAGATAGTTGGGCTAGAAACATAATAACTGGCTTTTCAAGAATAGAAGGAAAGACTGTTGGGATAATTGCAAACCAACCATTATATTTAAGCGGATCAATAGATTTCAATGCAGCGGACAAAGCTTCTCGTTTTATCCGTTTTTGTGATTCTTTTAATATTCCTATTGTTACTTTTGTAGATGTACCAGGATTTTTACCAGGTGTCAAACAAGAACATGAAGGATTGATACGACATGGGGCAAAACTCCTTTTTGCATATGCAGAAGCATCTATTCCCAAAATATCTGTTATCGTACGAAAAGCATATGGTGGTGCTTATATTGTCATGGGTTCAAAACATCTCGGGGCAGATTTTAATTTAGCTTGGCCAACTGCAGAAATTGGAGTGATGGGAGCTGAAAGTGCGAGTAAAATCCTATACAAGAATAAATTAGAAGATTCAGAAAATTCGGATAAAATTCTTAAAGATTTTACATCAAAATTCAAAGAAGAATTTGCCAATCCCTATCAAGCAGCAGAATTAGGATATATAGATAAAGTGATATTACCTGAAGAATCTAGAAAACTAATTGCTCAAAACTTGAAAATTTTAGAAACGAAATGGGTCGATGTTCCAAAAAGAAAACATGGTTTACCGCCATTCTAGGCTGACTTTTGGTTAGGATATTCTTGTATAAACTCATCTCAGGATAAAATTGGTTAAAGTTAGAGCGCTGTGGCTATACTTGAATATAAGTTTTTTTTCCTTATATACACAAAGAATTTTTTAACCATAAAAGGAGATGTCGTTTTTATTTTACTTCCTAAATAACTAGTTAATGTATCAGAAGTCTGAAAATATAATAGAGATTCATGAAAATACCTTATATAAGAAACTCTATGATAAGAGAAAATCTAGTAAACAAGGAGGGGGTAAGAAGCGAGTTGATAGTCAACACGCTAAAGGAAAATTAACAGCTAGAGAAAGAATTGAGTTGTTAGTAGATGAAAATTCCTTCTCTGAGATTGGTGAATTTGTCGTTCATCAATCAAATAAATTTGACATGTCTGACAATAAACCATCTGGCGATGGTGTAGTAACTGGACATGCTAAAATTGCAGGAAAAACCGTTTATATTTATAGTCAAGATTTTACAGTTTTTGGTGGGAGTTTAGGACGAGCTCAAGCAACAAAAATATGTAATATAATGGAATTAGCAGAAAAAACAGGAAATCCTATTATTGGTCTGCTTGATTCTGGTGGTGCTCGCATACAGGAAGGGGTCGCTTCTCTAGCTGGTTATGGAGATATTTTTTATAGAAATACTCGCATTTCAGGTGTAATTCCTCAGATTTCCGTAATTCTTGGTCCCTGTGCAGGAGGGGCTGTTTATTCTCCAGCTTTAACTGATTTTGTTCTGATGAATAAAGAAAATTCTTTTATGTTTGTTACAGGACCTGAAGTCGTTAAAGCTGTTACAGGAGAAGAAATCTCGTTTTATGAATTGGGGGGAAGTGAGGTACATAGTAAGCAAACAGGAGTTTGTCATCTAGTTGGAGAGACTGAAGAGGAAACATTAGATCTGGTTAGAAAACTTCTAGTATATTTACCTTCAAACAATCTCAATGATGCTCCTGTAGGATCTAATACTATTGAAGTGAATGACCAACAAAATCTGAGAGACATTATAGCTGTCGATGATAATGAACCATACGATATGAAAAGTATAATTGGAACTATAGTCGATTCTGACAGCTTTCTTGAACTTCAAGAAGATTGGGCTAAAAATATTATTATAGGTTTTTCAAGAATTGATGGTTATACTTTTGGGATAATTGCAAATCAACCGCTATTTTTAGGTGGTGCAATTGATTTCAATGCTGCTGATAAAGCTTCTCGTTTTATCCGTTTTTGCGATTCCTTCAATATTCCTATAGTTACTTTTGTAGATGTACCAGGATTTATGCCTGGAGTCAAACAAGAATACGAGGGAATCATACGTCACGGAGCCAAAATGCTTTACGCATATTCAGAAGCTACAATACCTAAGCTTTCTGTTATTGTACGAAAAGCATATGGTGGCGCGTATATTGTTATGAGTTCAAAACATTTAGGTAATGATATAAATTTATCTTGGCCAACAGCTAAAATTGCTGTGATGGGAGCTGAAGGAGCTTGTAAAATCCTTTATCGAAATAAACTCAGAGAAGCTGACAATACTGAAGAAGTTCTTGAAAGTTTCACTAAGCAATTTGAAAATGAATTCGCTAATCCTTATCAAGCAGCTGAATTAGGATATGTTGACAAAGTTATTTTTCCAGAAGAAACAAGAAGTGAGATTATTTCCTCTTATAGTGTTTTGAGAAATAAAAGGGAACAAACTCCTAGAAGGAAACACGGAATTTTTCCAGTCTAAGGTGACTTAAGTGAAAACTATTAAACAATTAAAAAATGAATTTATTCAAAGTAAACTCATATGGGGATATTCCCCAAAAGGCATAAGCAATCCAAGGTTAGCTATAGAACTATCACAAAAAGGAGGAGTAGGAATAGTTGATCTCGAAGGATTGGATGAAAAAACAATATTCAACATTCTCAAAGAATGTACTGATAACATTTCAAAAGGTAATTTGTGGGGAGTAAGACTAACAGATAGTTCTCAAGTAACCATTTTGAA
>Ga0315555_1000146_pt1 | contig 46314 bp, 38 predicted proteins | sample SalMarSW160380MG_FD_202113 | JGI IMG/M metagenome (GOLD analysis project Ga0315555, IMG submission 202113) | Salt marsh sediment microbial communities from the Plum Island Ecosystem LTER, Massachusetts, United States - Salt Marsh Sediment SW1603-80 ... | reverse complement strand
CTCAACAAGAAGAATGTGAAGGCCGATTTTTTATGGATGGTTCTCATTCTCAGTCCGATGATGCTTCCTCTTATTGCGAGCGGCAATCTCTGGCGTATGCTTTTTGACGTGCGCTGGGGCGCAGTGAATGCAGTTATCATGTTTTTTGGATTCAAACCGATTGATTTTCTCGGCACAACAAAGTGGGCGTTGCCTGCCGTGATAATAGTAGAAATATGGCAGTGGACGCCATTTGTGGTGATAACTATGCTCGCGGGCCTGAGGTCGATACCTGAAGAACCGAAAGAGGCGGCCCTTGTCGACGGGGCATCTAAGTGGCAGATGTTCAGACACATTATTATGCCGCTCATGAAGGGGCAAATACTCATTGTCCTGCTGATTCGAAGCATGGACGTTTTCAAGACTTTTGATATCGTTTATGCGCTCACGTTCGGCGGTCCGGGTCAGAGTACGACGGTGGCTACCTTCTATCTCTACCGACAGGCATTTACGCAGTTCAAGCTCGGATACGGTGCAGCGCTTTCGTGGATTATCTTTATTATTGTTTATTTTATCAGTTTTGTGATTCTCAAAGTTTTCAAGACCGAGGAGGCCATGGTATGAGGAAAGTGTGGAAAAGGCGTTTGGGAACAGTTGGTCTCCACATCATTATTGCCGCAATTTCGCTTTCGTTTGCGTTTCCGCTCCTCTGGATGTTCATGACATCGTTTAAAACGCCGCGCGAATATTACAGAATGCCTCCGAAGCTTCTCCCCAATCATTTTGTCATCTTTCATTACAAGGAAGCGTTTGCCCCCTGGGCAATTAACCCTAACGAGCTTTCTGAATCGACCTACTATATAGAGGAATCTGCGGGAAGGGTAGAATCGGTTGTGCCGAATATCGGAAACAGTCTTATAATAATAACAGGCTCGGTGGGACTTTCCCTGATCATCGGTATATGGGCTGCGTACGCGCTTTCTCGGTTCAAATTCCGGGGAAGTGAGAATATGGGGGTATGGATACTTTCAACCAGGATGATGCCGCCGATTGTCATCGCAATCCCGTTATTCTGGGTAATGCGCAGGCTTCATCTTACCGGCACCCACCTTGGGCTCATCTTCATCTATGTAATGATACAGCTCCCTTTCGTCATATGGATGATGAAGGGATTTTTTGACGAGGTGCCGAAGATAATAGAGGAGTCGGTTCTGGTAGACGGCGGGACCCGGGCAACATGCATTTTCAAGGTCGTTATACCGGTTGCCTTTCCCGGTATTGTTGCAACCGCGCTTTTCTGTATTTTTCTTACGTGGACGGAGTTTCTCTTTGCGTCAGTTTTTACGAACTCCCGGAGCGCCACCCTGCCTGTTGTGCTCTCATGGTTCAGACAGGACAGGGGGATACTGTGGGGTCAGATGAGCGCTGTTATGGTTGTGTCGCTGATCCCGCTCATGATTATCACCATGGTGCTTCAGAAGAAGATGATAAAAGGGCTCACCGCAGGGGCTATTAAGTAGCCGGCCGGCTGCTATGTTCGCTTTGTTAATGTATTCTAAGATTGCCTTTAAATACTCCCGAAGGCAGAAAAGTAGATATATGTATCCGTAAGCTGCTCGGAAGAACGGTCGGCCACACTCTCGGGTCGGCAAAAGAAGCATCAGAAGACGAGTAATGCGGTATGTGGAATTTTTAAACATAGATGAAAAAACTCCAGTTTCTAAAAAATGGAGGTAGCGGCATGGAGAGGCTGGCACTCGTGTACAGGGTCAAACCGGAAAAGAGGGATGAGTACATCAGGGCCCACGAACAGATATGGCCGGAAATAAAAAAGGGACTGAAGGATGCCGGCTGTAAAGAGATGACGATTTTTGTCAGGGGGGATCTCCTTTTTCTCTATGCACTCATTGAAAATGTGGAGGAGTACAACAGGATACGGGAACAGGATCCCTTTTATCAGAAGTGGAATGTATGGATGCACGAACTTCTTGTCCATCCATTTGATGAAAATGAGCAGTCTGCTTTCGCACGTCTGGATGAGATATGGCGCTTTAACGCGAATGCCCTTTAGGGTAGAATGCCCTTTAGGGTAGAATGCCCTTTAGGGTAGAATGCCCTGTATGAATGTCACCGGTCAGAGAAAATGGCACACGAATCCCTGTTCGATTGGTCGATCGTGCGGTTAGGCAGGGTAAAGCAAAACGTGCTGCCCTGGTTCCTGCCGTCCGATTCCACCCATATTTTGCCTCCGTGCGCCTCAATGATGCGTTTTACAATTGCAAGCCCTGCTCCGGCCCCTGCTGATGTATCGTATTTTTGAAAGAGCTCGAATATCTTTTCATGTTTATCCTCTTCTATACCTCTGCCGTTGTCTCTGACAAAGAATACGGTTTCATCCGAATCATCACGCACGCCGATTGTTATTTTCGGGTCGGGGTTATCTCCCATGAATTTTACTGCATTATCCAGCAGATTTTCCATTACTTCGATCAGACGGATCCGTTCGCCGTAACATACAGGCAGTTTTTCCGCTATCTCAACCTGTATAGTATGCTCACGTATCTGGCCGGATACCATTGCAAGTGCATCCTCTACAATTTTATTGAAGAGAATTTTTTCACGGTGCTGTACCATTCGTCCGCTTCGTGCGAGCTCAAGAATTTTGTCGAGAAGGTGCTGCATCCTTCCTGCAGCGTTTGATATCCTTTCCAGATAATTTTTAACCTCTTCCATGTTTCGGACTTCTATTTCCTTCTCTAACAGTCTGAGAAATCCCAGTATGGTGATCAGCGGGCTTTTCAGATCGTGAGATACGGTATAGGCAAATCGTTCCAGCTCGGTATTCTTTGATTCGAGTTGTCTGATGAGCGCCTCGCGTTCAGCTTCTGCATTCTTGCGCTGTGTAATGTTCCGTGCAATAGAAAGTATCGATTTGGGGTTTCCCTCTTCATCTCGTACCAGAACCGCATTCAGTTCTGCGGTAAACGAATTGCCGTTTTCCCCGATAATTGTATACTCTGCGTTTGTTAGCACGCCTTCGTTCAGGAGCTTTCGCAGGTCTGCCTGCAGCTTGATACGTTCCTCGGGCAGAAGGAAATCAAAGGCATTCTCTCCGATCATTTCCGGCAAATCGGGAGAACCGAAATTCTGCACCGGTTTGCCCGAAACAAACTCGATGTTTGCCTCGAGGTCAGTAAGGGTAACCACGTCCGGCGATGCGTCGACGAGAGACTTGTAGAGCTCTTCGGAATCTCTGAGCGCATCCTCGGCTTTTTTGCGTGCAAGTGAACCTCCGATAATTTCAGATGCGATGCGAAGTAGGGAGATATCCCTCTCGAGCCATCTTCCCGGCGATCTGATATTGTCGAACCCTATAAAACCGCCGACCTCTGCCCCGATCGTTACCGGCATGAGAAGCAGAGACTTGATATCCTGTTTTGTAAGAATTTCACGCTCCTCTTCCGCCTCATCGGGAAGAGCGGAGACATCCTCTATATGAACGGTTTCATTTTTTAACAGTTTTTCTATTGACCAGCTGAAAGTTGAGAGTTGGAGATTTTGCAGGATCTGAATCTGAGGAGATACATTCGGCGCACACCATTCATGGGTGTTGTCCATCATGGCGCGGGAATCTTTAAACTGGAATAGGTAACAGCGGTCTGCCCCGCTCAATCTGCCCATATCCGAAAGCGAGTAGTTGATTGACCTGTCGAGGTCGTACATACCGATAAAGTACGATGAAATCAATGAAACTGTTTTTTCGAATTCGAGACTTTTTCGGATACTCTCATCATATTCCTTGTGCCGGCTGATATTCCGGGTTGTTGCAATGAATTCTTTCGGGTGTGAGGAGTCGTCCAGGATCAGCCTCGCATTGATCGCACCGGTAAAGGTTGTGCCGTCCTTTCGTAGAAGTGTATACTCGGTATTCTCGGCCAGACCTGTCCGAAGGGTTTTCAGAAGGTTTTTTTCCGCCTTTTGTCGATCTTTAGGATCGATAAGCTCAAAGCTATTTCTGCCGATGAGCTCATCGACGCTGGAGTAGCCGTGCAGGTTGACGGTTTGAGGGGATGCGTATTGAATAAAGCCGTTCAGGTTTGTTGTCGTCACCGCATCGGGCAGGGTAGTGATCAGGGTTTTATACCGCTTCTCAGATTCCCGCAGCGCGGATTCGGTTTTTTGATGCTCCTCGATTTCCTTTTTAAGACGCGCGTTCATCTCTTCGAGGGCGCTTGTTCTGTCTGTTACGAGTTTTTCCAGTTGTGTCCTGTATTTTTCAAGCTCATGTTCCGCCTGGATACGGGCGATGGTGCTTCCTACGAGTGTGGCAATTGTCTGAAGAAATCTTTTTGTGGATTTGGAAATTTCTTTTTGTGCGTGCGACGCGGCATTGAGCGCTCCGATAGAGGATTTTTTGTTCAGAAGGGGAATCACAGCGATAGCCTGAAGACCTTCGGACATACAGGCGGGTTTTTTTAATCCTTCGAGATTTGTATGTACACCAAAAATCGGCGTTTGCTGCATGACAAGTTTCACATTAGGCGAATCCGGCGTGTAGTGTGATGTTGCCCTAATAAACTCTTCTCCAAGGCCTCGATGGTCAATAAGTTCGAGTCCGCCCGTTTCTTTATTGATAAGGTATACGCCGCCGCAGTCTATTCCCGGGATTTTACAGGTTGCGTCAAGAACGAGATGCAGAGCAGCATTGAGCGAGGTTTCCGAGCAGAGGCCGATACTCAGCTCATTTTCAATCTGAATAAGGATGTCATACGGATCATTGTTGTGATCTACTTCACTATTTCGACTTCTGCTGTTTTGATTTTTCTTAACCCGGGATTGTTTTACGCCTGTTTCAGTACGCGTTTCCATTATCCGTACTCCAGAGTTGTTTAGAATGTTATCCGGACACTTCAGGTCCGGATAATGGTGCTTGACCCCGGCATTATTATACCACAGTGAGGGGTGGTGCCGCAAATGAATACTCAGAAAAGTCATTTGCGATTTTTCATCGTTTCATGTATGTTTATCAATGTGCTTGATGAGGTTGATAAGCCGCTTCAATCGGCTGAAACACACTTGAATAACACCTGTATGGAGGCAGAACAATGAAAGTAGGATTTAATCTTCTACTGTGGGCATCGTATATCACTGAAAAGGAGTACCCTCTCTTTGAAAAGCTCAAAAGGGCAGGGTATGACGGTGTCGAGATACCCGTTACACGCGGAGAAATCGGACATTACTGGAGGATTGCCGCCGTACTCAAAGACAGCGGTCTTGAGCCGACTGTCACGATAAATATTCTCGATGAGGAGCATAACCCCATAAGCATGAATCCGGAGTTTAGAAAGAATGCGGTAGAATATTTGAAATGGACAATCGACTGCGCCAACGCCCTCGGCGCGCAGGTCGTCTGCGGCCCATTCTATCAGCCTGTCGGTATTTTCAGTGGAGACAGCGCAACGGATAAGGAGCGACGATATGCAGCAGAGGTGCACACCCGGGCAGCTGACTACGCATGCTCTGCGGATATATTTCTTGCAGTCGAGCCGCTGAACCGCTTTGAATGCTACTTTCTCAATACCATCGATGATACAGCGGCCTATGTGCGGATGGTAAATCATCCCGCCCTTTTTATGATGTACGACGCATTTCACGCAAATATCGAAGAGAAGGACCCGGTCGGATGCATAGCGCGCAATATAGATGTTATCAGGCATGTCCATGTATCGGAGAACGACAGGGGTACTCCTGGAAGAGGACATAACGACTGGCCTGGTATCTTTTCGAACCTGCGGAAGGGTGGGTATGACGGCTGGCTGACCATCGAGGCATTCGGGCGTCTTCTGCCTGATTTTGCAGTGGCCACCCGCACCTGGCGCGACCTGTTTTCAAGCCCTGAAGAAGTATACACAGAGGGGGTACGGTTTATCAGGAAGCAGTGGGATGCCGCGGCTGGCTGACCGCTGTAGTACTAGGATTTTTTCGGCTTCAGATATGCTCCCCAGTATCCCATTCCGACAAAAAAACCGCCGCCGATAATGTTGCCGATTGTAACAGGTAGCAGGTTTCTATAGAGGAAGCTTCCCCAGTGCAGAATCCCCGGGTCTATCCCGCTGGGAGCCGGAATTCCTGCCCAGTTGTGCAGGAAGATACCCATAGGTATAAAGTACATGTTTGCAACGCAGTGCTCGAATCCAATGGCGACGAATGCCATGATGGGGAAGAATATGGCAAAGATTTTTCCAACGGTCTGCCGCGCGGCGAGTGCCATCCAGACTGCAAGACATACGAGCCAGTTGCATCCGATGGCCCTGAAAAGCGCCTCGCTGAACGGAAGGCTTACCTTCGCATATGCTATCTTCACCGCAGCAGCGCCAAGCGCATTTTCGCCTGTTTTCCAGAGGCCTGAGAGGTAGAAGAGCAGGGCAAGAATCAGTGAGCCGATAAAATTGGCCGCGAATACGAGGACCCATCGTCTCAACATGGATCCGAACGTTATTTCTTTTGCAAGAGTGCTCGTTACCATGAGGTTGTTGCCGGTAAAAAGCTCGGCGCCCGCTATTACGACGAGCATCAGGCCGACGCTGAATACGGACCCGGCGATCAATTTCGAGAAACCGACACCCAATATGGCGGCCATGTCGAATGTTACCGTGGTTGCGAGTACACCCCCGAACCCGATATACGCTCCTGCAAGTATTCCGAGAACGAGCACGGATAGCCATGGCGCCGTTATTTTGCCTACACCCACCTTCTGAGCGACTGTTTCCGCTATTGTTGCCGGGGCTTTATCTTCTGCGTCGGGAACAGGAAACTGTATCTGTTTAACGATTTTTTCAAACCGTCCGAGGGCCCGCTGTTCCTCGGTTATCTTTCTCTGCACGGCACGCTTGACGGTATCGGTTATTTCATCAGGTGTAAAGGGTTTTGACACGTAATCCATGGCTCCCCGTTTGAGAGCTTCTGTCGCTCTGCCTACCGTCGGGTACCCGCTGATCATGACAATGGCAGTTTCTGGTGAGCGGTTTGAGATTTCCTCGACCACGTCCATACCGTCGAATTCCGGCATCTTCCAGTCGCAGAGCACAACATCGAATGTAGCGTCCCGTATGAGATCGAGGCCTTCCCTGGGGCTGTTTGTGGTAACGACGCTGAATCCCTCTGCAGTGAAAATTTTTCTGCAGGATTCGAGCACAACGCCCTCATCATCAATTACGAGCATCTTCTCCGCCATACAGCATCCTCCTCATATAATTAAGTATGATGTCCCCTTATTTACCAGATTTCGGCGGTGAGCCGCTGGTTGAGCCATTTCTTCTGAATGTTCGTCAGAGTTCCTACATTTTCTTCAATCCAGGCTATATCCCCTGTGAGAATGGCGAGCTTTTCAGGCCCGGTGAGATCGTACCCCTTCAGTGCATCGGCGCCGTTGTAGTACAGGTTGGTAACGAATTCGGTGTCCTTTGCCGCCCGTTCGAGAACCTTAATCACCGCATCCTTGTGTACCAGGCGCTGTTCTTCAGGGACGACGCTCTTCGCTGCAAGCAGAGCGGTGTTGACCGCATTTGTGAGAATTTCGGGTGTAAAGGGCTTCTCGATGTAGTTCGTCGCGCCGAGCTGCATGGCCTGCACAGCAGATTTCACCGTGGCGTACCCGGTGATGATAATAATGGGCAGGCCAGGTTTTTGCCGCTTGATGTCCCTTAGAATGCGCATTCCGCCGATCTCGGGCATGCGGATATCGGTGAGAACAACGTCGTACTCGTTGTTCAATGCAACTTCGAGGCCCTCCCTGCTGCTGATGGATGTGTCGACATCGTAATTTTCGGCAGCGAGGATTTTCTTCACGCTGTCAAGTACAATCTGTTCGTCATCAATTGCCAGAACCTTCATGTTTTTCGCTCCTTTTCAATGCCTTTTGTACCGAAGCGAGAAGCTCATCCGGAGTAAAAGGTTTTGAAATGAACTCATTTGCTCCTCTCTTCATTAATTCTTCTATCGTTTCGGGTGTCGGATACCCGCTCATTACAAGCACAGGAAGTTCGGGCCACTCATCAAGCGGCCATTTTTTCCTGATTGCATCGAGCAGATACATTCCATCCTTTTCGGGCATCTTGACATCCATAACGAGCAGGTCATAGTATTTTGTTCCCATGTGCTCAATTGCCTCTTTTGCGCTCGAAACCAGGGTTACCTCGCATCCTTCAGCTTCAAGGATGATTTTACAGCTTTGGAGCACGACCCTGTCGTCGTCAACTACCAGTATCTTCTTTCCCTCCACCTTTTTCCTCCAGCGGCAGCCAGATTGTGAATGTGCTGCCCCTGTTCACCTGGCTGTGCACCTGTATAACTCCGCCGTGTCGTTCAATAATTCCGTATGAAACCGAGAGTCCGAGACCGGTTCCCTGGCCGACCTCTTTTGTTGAAAAGAAAGGATCGAATAGCTTGTCAAGATGTTCCGGTGGTATGCCACACCCGGTATCCGAAATGCTGATTTCAACGCTTTTCTGTTCCTTTGTCTTGCCCGTTGCGGAAACACTGAGTGCTGTTGAAACCGTCACCGTACCCCCCGGAGGCGTCGCGTCGAATGCATTTATGATAATGTTCATAATCACACTCTGTATCTGACTTCGGTCCAGGGTGCGAACCGGAAGGTCTTCCGTGGGTTTGAAAACAAGGTTGATGCCTTTTACTATTGCCTGGTTTTCCACAAGTCCGATTGTTGTTTTTACCAGTTTGTTTATATCGGTCGGCTCCTGATCGAGTTTCGTCTGCCGCGAAAAATCGAGCAGCCCTTTCACTATTTTTCGCACTCTTTCCGTTTCATGCGCAATAGTCTGCAGATCAGACCTGATCTCCTCATTGATGTCGTTTCTTCTCAGAAGCATATGGGTAAAGGTCAGAACACCGGTAAGCGGGTTGTTGATTTCATGCGCAACCCCCGCAGCAAGCCTTCCTATACCTGCCTGTTTTTCAGACTGGAGGAGCATATCCTCGCTTTCCGCGCGCTGCCTTCTGTCTCTCTCACGCAGGGATGAGAGCATGTCTGCAAAATTTTTTTGTAAAATGCCGATTTCATTTTTCGAGATATGCCCGATTTCCGGCTGCAGATTGCCTTCCGCAACTTCACTGCTTGCCTGAATGAGTTGACGGATTGGGTATACCAGTCTGGTTGTAACCAGATACCCGAGCCCTACGGCGACGACCACCCCCGACAGGGTAATGAGTATAAATACACTGAGCAGTTTATGCCGTACATCTTTATATTTTTTTTCCAGAACGCCGACGTACAGAATGCCGACCCGTTCATCATTGATATCCTCAATCGGTTCATAGGCTGTGATATACCAGTCACTCACCACGAACGCTCTGTCCGTCCAGCGTTCTCCTTCGATAAGCACCCTGTCGCGGACCTCTTTTGATACCCTGGTGCCGATAGCGCGTTCTCCATCACGCGTGAGCACGTTGGTGGATATGCGCAGATCTTTCAGAAATATTGTTGCCGTACCTATGCTCCGTCCTTCGTATGATTCATTGCGAAATACCGTTCCCCGTACCGTATCGACTATTTTTTTACTCCGGTTCAGAAGGCTCCCGCCGTACAGAATCGCATAAATCTCGTTGTTTCTGTACAACGGAATCCCGGCACAGAGCGCCATGCCCGTCGTTTCCTCTGTTTCTTCGCGTGGTGCAGCGTGAGGTGTCGGTTTGATTTTTATTATTGCGCGTTCGGCAAGTTCGGGGTTCTCATTGCGGAGAAACTCATGATCGAGCAGAACAGTTCCGGATACATCTTCTCCTGTTCTGAATACCTTTTCAGCAATCGGGTTTTGGGGAATCTCCGTCTTTTCCGGCAGGGTATGGAGGCCTGTTCTACACATCGTTTTTCCGCTCGCCAGAACGATTCCCGCAAAATCTAGATCCGCCCGCTGTGCAATAGTCGTGAGTTTTGCCAAAACATTGCTGCAGTCACCATTCTCAATAGATTCTCTGAAGCCATTGTCGAGAGAAGCGATGGTGAGTGCCGTATCGATGTTTTTTATACGTGCAACGTATATTTCCCGGGCCGCATTGAGGTCGAGGCTGATCCGCGTGGTCGCTTCGTTGAGAACCGCCCTGTAGAGCAGCTGGCCGCCGATGAAGAGGGAAATGACGCCCACCAGAACCGACACTCCGATAAAGCTGAAGATAAGCCGCGCCCTGATTGAATAGAACAAAACCAACCTCATAAAAGAGATTTATTGCCGCCGGGAAACGGGATTTCCGGTTGCACTAAAAATATGCGCATTATTTCTATCTACATTTATACTGCTGAAACATTAAATTGTCAATAATTTGACATTCAAATATAGGCAAGCGAAACGGTATCATCTTTATTATTATCGAGCTTTTTTGACTCGAGTCTTTTCAAGACTATCCTTTTCAAGGCTAGCTTTTTCAACTTTAACCGCGCATACCTTTGTTTCAGGGATTTTAGCCACAGGGTCCAGAGCAGAGTTGGTAATCCTGTTCGTCGGCGATTCTGCAAAGTGAAAGGTCATCGAGACTACACCCTTCGGGGAACTGTCCGTAATCTTGACAGGCGCCTGCACCATTCCGCGGCGTGATATCACGTTTACCATCTCACCGTCTTTTAATTTCAACACCCGGGCATCCGCAGGGTTCATGAGCACATCCTCGTGGCTTCGCAGAGTCTTAAGACCGCCCTTTCTGGTCATAGTCGCTGTGTGGAAGTGAAAGAGGCTCCGTTCGGTTGTCAGAACCAGAGGATATGTGTCATCCGGCAGTTCGGCAGGCGGTTTATAGATGAGAGGAAGGAACTTGCCTTTGCCTCCAGGCCGTGCAAAGAATTCGGCATGCAGGTACGGGGTTCCCTCAGAATCTTTTGCAGTGCATGGCCACTGAAGGCCCTGCTTTTCGAGCCTCTCGTACATGATACCGCCGTAACTGGGAGTGAGTGCGGTAATTTCCGACATGATTTCTGAGGGATGGACGAAATCGAAACCGAGCTTCCCCATTCTCTGTGCGATTTCACAGGTAATTTTCCAATCCGGCTTGCTCTGTCCCACCGGATTGATGGCCTTTCTGACACGCTGCACCCGCCGCTCCGTGTTTGTGAACGTTCCGTCCTTTTCGGCATACGATGCCGCCGGAAGAACAACATCCGCGTATTGCGCCGTTTCCGTAAGAAAAATATCCTGTACAACGAAGAAGTCGAGTTTCTCTACTGCATCGATTACGTGCTGCGAATTCGCTTCGCTGAGCACTGGGTTTTCCCCGACCTGGTACAGGGCCTTGATTTTTCCTTCCAGCACTGCATCGAATATTTCAACATGCGTGATCCCCGGTCTGTCGGAGAGCGCGCAGGCCCACGCATCTTCGAATTTCTTTTTGATTGCAGGCACCGCCACGTTCTGATATCCCGGATATACATTGGGCAGGGCTCCCATATCACAGGCCCCCTGCACATTGTTCTGTCCCCGGAGAGGATTTACGCCCGATGAGCGTTTTCCGACATTTCCGGTTAATAGCGCGATATTGCTCGTGGCAAGTACGTTGTCGGTGCCGTGCGTGTGCTGGGTAATACCCATCGCATACAGGAGCATTCCCGGTTTAAAGGTAGCGTAGGTGACCGCTGCCTCCTTTATGAGATCTGCCGGCACACCTGTAATTTTTTCGACTGAGGGAAGGTCGAAGGCGCCCAGGGATTCCTTGAATGCATCGAAGCCTTCACACCTATTTTCGATAAACTCCCTGTCGTGAAGATTCTCATCGAGTATGACGCGCATCATACCCATGAGAAGCGCCACATCCGTTCCCGGGGCATGCTGGATAAAGATGTCGGCGTATTCACAGAGGTCGATCTCTCTCGGATTAGCGACGATGAGCTTTCCGCCCCGCCTGACCGCCTCCTTGATGTCATAGGCGATAACCGGATGGGCGGCAGTGGTGTTTGTGCCGATTGCAAATATGCAGTTGGCATCTGGTATCTCACCGATCGAATTGGTCATAGCCCCGCTTCCGAAGCTTTGAACCAACCCGGTAACGGATGGCGCATGGCAGAGACGTGCGCAGTGGTCGATGTTGTTCGTTCCCATGACGGCGCGGGTAAACTTCTGGACGATGTAATTGTCCTCGTTTGTGCACTTCGCCGATGAAAATGCTGCAAACTCTTCGCCCCGGTGCTTCGAAAACTCATCAGCAACCAGGTCGAGCGCCTCATCCCATGAGGCCTCTTCGAATTTTCCGTTTCTTTTAATGAGGGGAGTTGTGAGTCGATCGGGATGGTTTATGAACTCGTGGCCGAACCTGCCCTTTACGCAGAGGCGGCCTCTATTTACAATGCTATCCCTGTCGACTCGCGCCCCGATAATCTTCTCTCCCCGTACACCGAGAAATATACTGCAGCCGACGCCGCAGTACGGACATGTTGTTTTTACTTCACGAGTCGATGCGGGGACCTCCTTTGGTCGTAGAGCGCTGACCGGGCACCTCACAACACATTCGCCGCAGGAGACACAGCGTGATTCGAGCAGCGGCTGATTCCTGAAGGTACTCACCACTGAATTGAATCCCCTGAATGCGAAGTCCAGGTTTCCGACTCCCACTATCTCGTCGCAGGTCCGGACGCATATGCCGCAGAGTACGCACATGTTCGGGTCGTATAAGAAGAATGGGTTCGAATCGTCAACAGGAAGGTCTTTTTCGGTCTTTCTGAGCATGCCGACATGGTCTGGATCGATACCGATGAAGTTCACTATTTTCTGCAGCTCGCATCTGTTGTTCCAGCTGCAGCTCAGGCAGTCGGACGGGTGATTGATGAAGAGAAGCTCCGCAGTGACACGCCGAATTCTATTGACCTCCGGTGTGTCAGTTCGTACGGTCATGCCGTTTTGCACGGGTGTTTTGCAGGAAACATCGATTTTTCTGCCGTTAATCTCGACCATACAGAGCCGGCATACACCGGACGGCTTCAAATCGGGATGATAGCAGAGATGAGGTATATAGATATCGTTTTCGAGTGCCGCCTCGAGCACTGAATAGTCTTCCGGCGCCCTGATTTCGACGCCATCGATGGTAAGATGAACATCAGCCATAGATCATATCCTTAATGTGTGTTCTGGTAAAGATGGTTTTATCCATTGATTCGAAAGCCCAGGATTCTCCGGGTGCGCGTCATTATATAACTGTCTGTTGAGCCAGCTCCCCCGTGTGTATTTCAACCGCGTGCGCCTTTGACGGGCAGACGGAAAAGCAGAGACCGCATTTGATGCATTTTTCCGGATCGATGCTGTGTACTTCTTTGGGCTTTCCGCTTATCGCCTGTGCAGGGCAGACCTTGAAACAGCGCTGGCACCCAATGCACCGCTCCGGTGAAATGTGATAGCTGATCAGCGCCTTGCATACCTTTGCCGGACACATCTTCCGTTCTATATGTGCTTCGTACTCGTCACGGAAGTAACGGATTGTGGTCAGCACGGGATTCGGTGCCGTCTGCCCGAGGGCGCACAATGAGCCCATTTTGATGCCCTGGGCGAGCTCCTCCAACAGGTCAATATCACCGGGTCTTCCCCTGCCTTCAGTAATATCTATGAGAATATCTAACATCTGTCTGGTGCCGAGCCTGCAGGGGACGCATTCACCGCATGACTCCTTCTGTGTAAAATCGAGGAAGTACCGGGCAATGTCGACCATACAGGTTGATTCGTCCATGACGATCATGCCGCCGGATCCCATGATGGCGCCGGCCTGCTTGAGCGAGTCGTAGTCTACCGGGGTATCGAGCAGGCTTTCGGGAATACATCCACCCGAAGGGCCGCCTGTCTGAACTGCCTTGAACTTTTTGTCGTCGGGTATCCCTCCGCCGATATCGTTGATGATTTCCCTGAGCGTAATGCCGAGCGGCACCTCAATGAGACCGGTGTTTTTCACCCTTCCGGCAAGGGAAAATGTCTTGGTGCCTTTGCTCTTTTCGGTTCCGTACCGGTTGAACCATTCTGCGCTGTTCTGAAATATGAGCGATACCGAGGCAAGGGTCTCGACATTATTGATGATGGTCGGTTTTCCCCATAATCCGGATATGGCGGGGTAGGGAGGGCGGGTGTTCGGCATCCCCCGTTTTCCCTCTATGGAAGCAATGAGCGCCGTTTCTTCGCCACACACAAATGCGCCTGCGCCTTCCTTGATCTTTACATGAAAATTGAACCCGCTGCCGAGTATATTTTCACCGATAAAGCCGCTCTCTTCGGCCTGGCGTATCGCAAGCCTGAGCCTGTCGAGCGCAAGGGGATACTCGGCCCTGCAGTAGATGTAGCCGTCAGATGCGCCTATGGTATACCCAGCAATAAGAATGCCCTCCAGCACTGCATGCGGGTCGCCCTCGAGCACTGATCGGTTCATAAACGCGCCCGGGTCGCCTTCGTCTGCATTGCATACGATAAATTTCTTCTCCGATTCCTGTTTGAGCGCGAATTCCCACTTCATGCCGGTCGGAAATCCTGCGCCGCCTCTGCCTCTGAGACCCGATTCTTTCATCTCTTCGATGATATCGGGCGGTTTCAGTTTGACCGCGCGGGAAAGTCCGCTGTATCCGCCATTTGCAATGTAGTGAAGCATGTTGGTGGGGTCGATGATTCCACACTTTTTCATTATGCGCCTGACCTGCGGATGTACGACGTTCAATGAATCAAACGGCGAAATGCCCTCGACCCTCGCTTCCCCGATTGTTCCGAGCGCATACTGGGGAAGGGGGTTTTCGCCCAGCACATACCCATCAACGAGCTCACCCGCATTTTTCGGCGTAATGCCTCCATAGATAATGGGCGGCCTGTCCGGCATGATTACGGTTACGAGGGGTTCTGCATAGCAGAGGCCGATGCACCCAACCTCGATCATGGTATGTTTCACACCGGCCGCTTTAAGAGATACATTGAGAGTTTCGAGGACTTCCAGGGAACCTGCCGATCTTCCGCAGGTTGCAGTGCCGACGGTAATAACCGGAGTTTTACAGTGCACAACCTTTTCCCATTCCAGGTCAGCCTGTTTTTTAAGCTGTATGAAATCTGTATCGCTTTTTATCATTCTTTTCCACCTTGTTGACAGAGGTTTACGTGAAGATTTTGTCAACCTTTTTCGGAGACATTTTCGCTTCGACTTTTTTGTTTACCATGATACACGGCGCCAGGCTGCAACAGCCTATGCATGCGACCGATTCGAGTGAGTACTTTCCGTCCAGAGTCGTCTCTCCCTCCTTTATTTTGAGCTTCCGTTCGATCGCATCCAGCACCTGCGGCGCGCCCTTTACATGGCATGCCGTTCCGCGGCACACCATTACCCGGTTTTCTCCGATAGGGGTAAAACGAAACTGTGCGTAGAACGTTGCGGTGCCGTACACCTTGCTTTCCGGCACCCGAATGAACCGGGCTATATCCAGCATCTTTTCTTCAGGAATGTATCCGAATTCCTCCTGTACCTTCTGGAGGATCGGGATAAGCTCCTCTTTTTTCCCGTCGAACCGGTTTAAAACCTTTTCAAGACGTTTTTCAATTGTTGCAGTAGAGCTCATTCCAGGTCCTTTTTACGAAAGATGTACCCAAAAAACAGGCCCGCACAGTATACAACAGTTTACCCGGCTTGTAAAGGATGTTTTCATGTTCAGATTGGATGCTGCTTGATTTTGGAAGATTATTCATTCAGTTTCTGGATTTGTTCGGCAGACCGATCCGGAACCCCCCGCATGCTGTTTATGATACTCTCTCGCTGCCGATTGAGAAGGCATACTCCGTAACTATCTTTCCACCAAGCACATGCTCTCTGAAAATTCTCTCAACCTTAACAGGGGTCAGATCCACGTATTTTATCGGTGGATTTCCTTTCAGTTCGACAGTTGCCATCGGCTCGCGGCTGCACAGTCCGGCGCAACCTGATGTGGTGAGGATGATATCGTTACGGCCAGATTTCTCGACATAATCCAGAAATGCGCTCATAATATCCCGCGCCCCCGCAGCGATTCCGCAGGTTCCCATGTGAACCGTAATCTTCACATTGCCGGCGCCTTCACGGAGCAGTGTTGTCGCCTTCATCCTCTGGCTTATCCTGTCAAGGTCCTCCGGCTTCAGTTTCATGTATCGATTCCTCCGTTTTCAGGTCTGGAATCCCGTGTACGGGATTCCAATCTTCAATAATTAACAAACTCCAAATAAGACAATATGATGTGATACCAGATTCTGCCAAGGATCGGCCGCAAAGTAGACTACGACACTTTCAACTGTCTTTGTCATGTCGAAAGACAATTACTATCTCCGGATGCGTCGCCCTTAATAAATACAACGTTTTTTCAATATCGCCAAGCGGTTTTCTGTCGGGATGTCTCAGTTTGAAACGAGCGGTAATTGTTGTACCTGAATCTTTATTCGATTCAATGCTGATCCCGCCCCCACTTTCGCGTGCGGCCTGTGCAAGAAGCGGAATGCCGAGTCCGACTCTTTTTCCCTGTTTTGTGGTAAAAAAGGGATCAAGTGCGTTTTTGCTCATTTCAGGATCCATTCCGGCGCCATTATCGCTAATTATTAGGGTCAGCAGGTCCCGGGCCGTATCCTCAACCACAGTTATCTCGATCCGTGAGGAGCCTGCAGTTATTGAGTTTTCGGCGACGTCCAGGATATGCAGCGAAATGTCTTCCACGGCGGGCGCCTCCTCTATTTCAGGTTTATGGATTTATCCATTGAAATTGATGGATGCGATTCTTCGTTTCCCGATGCCTTTGACAGCCATCCTGATCTCGCTGATGGAGAGTGCTTCGACAGCAAATGTAGTCGCAGCCCGGCCGATATCCCGAAGCATGTGCGCATCGGAAAATGAAACGACCGGAAACCTGACCTCATTTCGATAGATTCCGATGCTGGCCTTCTGCGATATTTCCAATGCATCGAGCTCGAGTCCATCGGGAATGATTCCAAGCTGGCTGATAATGCTGTAACTGGGCCTGTCGACATGCGATGCGATGGCGAGCCCGTTCAACCGGTGGATAAATGAAACGATACTCTCGATCGAGAGCGTTGTTGCACCGATTAAGAGCCTGTTATTGATAGATGTAACATAATCCTCCGGATTGACTATATACTGATCGCCGAAGGCGCTGTCGTTTTTACCGGGCAGGGCTGTGTACACAGTTTTCTGCATTGCATCGAGCTGTTCCGACGTTTCAAACAGGGCAAGAATATGGATCTCTTCCCGGGAGGTGATTTCCATGCCGCCGAAAACCTTTACGCGCGAATTTTGCGCGGCTTCCTGCACCGATCGCACATTTTCCGATGCATTGTGGTCACAGATTCCGATGACCTGAAGTTTTTTCGCGCGCGCCTGCGAAACGATCCGTGTCGGCACCATTTCAGGTGAACCGCACGGCGACAGGCAGGTATGGATATGGAGATCCATCGTGACTGACCTACGCATCATGCATACCGGTAATACCGAGCCCGTAGAGCCTCCCGATCAGCTCAAAGGCGGGGAGATCGCTTCCAAGCAGGGGGACATTTTCATCTCTCGCACGCGTGAGAGTCTCCTGCTCCGGATTTCTTCCGTTGATGAGGAGTATACCGCAAAGCTCCTTCATAACGGCAACAGCAACGATGTTGACGTGCACCTGAAGGGTGACCCAGAGATCGCCCTTTTCAGCATGTGCTATCACGTCACTCATCAAATCGCTCGCGTATCCATTGCGTACCTCGCAGTCAAGACGGTTTTCCCCTGTTATGATTTTCAGGTCAAGTGATTGGACGATACCCTTCAATTTCATGATACCTCCAGCGGAAAATGGATTTTCAGACAGGTTCCTCTGTCTTTGGAGGATTCTATTTTAAAGTCTTCAGAGCAGTTTTGAATATTTGTAAACCCCATACCTGCGCCGAATCCGAGCTCTCTTACCCAGTCCGGTGCGGTTGAAAAACCCGGCTTGAGGGCTTTGTCTATATCGGGTATTCCGGGCCCGTTGTCCTTTACCTCAACAGTAATACCGACCCTGTCAAGTGAAGCCCTGATGTATCCGTTTCCACCGTATATGATGAGGTTCATTTCGGCTTCATACACCGAAATCGCTACACGGCGTACTATGTCGGGGTGTATTCCGAGGAGGACAATATCCTTTTTAAGCCTGCTGGCAACTTCTCCGCCGTTTTCAACTTTTTTATCGAACAGTTTATAATGCAGTGTTAGATGTGCCGAATCTGCTGAAATCTCATTGAAAAAATGACGGGTATCGAGGTAGTGGCGTATCTCCTGCCTCTGATAATCAATATCCAGAGCTGCGAGCATCCCCATGATTGCATCGCGTTTCGTAATGATGCCGATCATTTTACCGCTGTTCCGGCTCAGCACCGGAAATTCGTAAAACCTGAACTTGTCAAAACATCTGATTGCTTCAACCAGCGGTTCATCGTCGTACAGGGTGATGACATTACGCGACATGCACTTTTCTACATGACAATCGTTCTCGTTTTTGCTCAGCCAGTTTATATAATCCTCCACACTGACGATACCAAGCAGCTCATCACCCTGAATGACAGGTGCAGCGGTGATCTTTCTGCTCCGTAGTATAGGCCGCAGTTGACTCATTCTGGTCTGTGGTGAAACACTCAGCACGTCCGTTTCCATAGCTTCAGCAATTTTGAGCTCGTATACCAGTTCCTGAGCTTTATGAATTTCTCTCAAACGTCTCATGCGGAAATCTCAGCCTCTCATGCCGGCGGCAAACAGCCTCCCGCATGCTTCAAACACCGAGTATTTCGTTGTAAGCAGGGGAAGCTCGTTCTGCTGCGCGAGTTCGATTGTCTCATTATGCGGAAGTTTACCATGGACGAAGCACACGGCCATAATTTCTACCATTTCGGCTGTCCGTACTGTTTGTGAATTGATCAGGCCCGTTAAAAGGAGTGAGCCGGGTTTACTGTACGAAAGTATATCACTCATAAGATCAGAGGCATATACACAGCTGATAGCGCCTTTGAGCCAGCCTTTGTCCAGCAGTACGGATGCGTCGATGATTTTTATCAGCTCGTCGATGCTTAAAATTTTTTCACAGTTTGAATCCACTTTTTTATCCTTTATATAGGTGTTTAGTTCTATTCACCATGAACAGACGGGAGACTCAAAAAGCCTAAACCGTGCAGGTTTCCTTGTCAAGAAATAATGGGTCGACCCATATATAGATTCCAATTTCGAAGGAACGATGTACTTTTCACCTCCCCGATACCCGTGCAATGAGGTCTTCAATGGTTTTTATGTTATCAATAGCGGACTCGTTTTTCAAAATCGCCTGTACAGACTGCGCCTTTCCGTTGTACAGATACCGCGTGCCGCCGCTCTCGAGTATCGACGATGCGGGAATGAATACGCCGCTGTTGTAGCTCCCCGGTTTGAATCCGATATGCACGACGTTCTTTTTCGTGTCCGGAAAAATCGCCGGCAGTTTATACAGAAGCAGAGTATCGAACTTCTTCAAAATGTCAGCATCTAATGAATCTGTTTCCCCGTTACCGGAATGCTGCAATGCGCCTTGAGGGTTTGTCCCTCTCCTCATCAGAAGAATCTTTGCGCGATTCTTCTGCACGAGTGCATTCATGACAAATGCCTCGAGATCGCGGGAACGGGTTGTATCTTCATCCGTAATGAATATGCAGTGATTGTTCAGGGAGTTTCGTGCAAAATCGGCAAGTTTTTCCTGTTTGATACGGATATCCAACAGGACCGCGCGGTCGATATTTTCTTCGATGTAATACTTCGCCGCCGGGCTCGTCTGCCCTGGTGTATTGAGAAAACGCGTATAGCCGGCAAAATCGAGAAACTTTTTAAACTGCCGTTCTCTTATTCTGAAAACCGAATCGGCATACTCATCCAGCCTCAGGGGCTGATCACTAATGATATACAGGCGCACGCCCTTTTTCACCGCATGGCGTATTTTCATTTCAAGAATCGGGTAGCTTCTTCCCGGCCGTATATTGAAGAGTACGACTGTATCGGTTGTATCTAAATCAGCAAGGGATGCTTGTTTCAGCATGCGGATGAGGGCTGTCGTTCGTGGGTCCCTTCCGACCACAGGGAACATGGCACCCGGTTCCTCCGCAAAATCCCAGGGGATATGGAACACCCTCGCGCCGCCGAGGTATTCTGCAAGCTCATGGAGTTTCACATACTCCTCATTCGAGAGATTCGTAGAGGCGAGTATGCCGACATATGCCTGTCCGGACAGCGTTTCGGCAGCCCGCTCCATCGCCTGATCGGCACTGGACGGAATAGGACCTTTCTCCGTGTATGTGAACCAGTCCTGCCGTCTGGACAAATACCCGTAGCCGAACCGTCCTCTGACGCATAGATTCCCCTCATTTTCACCTGCAAGCGGTTTGCCCGTTGTCTGCACGAGCCTGTTGCCGTAGATATTCCACTCGATCTCACATCCGAGGCTGCAGTTGATACAATGTCCATCGATTTTTTCTACCTCGAACGGGCCGGGTTTCGGTAGAAACGTGTTCAGCGCAAGAGCGCCTGTCGGGCATGCATCGGCACACTGTCCGCAGTAATCGCAGGCTGTTTTACCGAGGTCCAGGTCAAAGTAAGGAGTTACCTCTGTTTTAAAACCGCGGTTTTTAAAACCGAAGATATTAAGCCCCCATACCTCGTCACAGATTCGAACGCAGATACCGCATTTTATGCACTTGTTTGCATCTTTTAAAATGGGAGGGCGGTCCAGTGCCAGGCTGTTTTTCTCCGGGTACATATTTTTCTCGCCCGAATACTCATCTGCAGCGACAGCGTATCGGGTCGATTCTTCTCGAAGGTGGCAGGAAAAACCTGCGATACAACCGCATTCGAGACAGCGAACCGCTTCCTTAAGAGCCTGTCCTTCGGTGATGCCTGTTTCGATTTCATCAAAACCCTTCACCCTCAGATCGGGCGCATGCGCCGGCATTACTACCCGGGCGGCTTTTTCATAGATATTGAATACCCTGTCCGGGATCTGGGCAAGCATCCCCTTTGACACATTGAAATCCTCTGGAGGTCTGCCTGGCTTTTTCCCGTTGCGAAGGTACGAATCGATGGACTCTGCCGACCGTCTGCCGCCGGCAATTGCCTCTACTGCTGTTGCGGCACCTGTAACACAATCGCCGGCTGCAAAGACGTATTCGATATCGGATGATCCCGTTTCTCTGTCTGCGCGAACCAGGTCCCGCGCTGTCAGCAGATCGAGCCCAACAACACTCTTTGATTCTGGCCGCTGCCCGATTGCTGTTATGATGTAGTGCGTCTCCATGCTGTAATTTGAATCCGGTATTGGCACCGGCCGCCTTCTGCCCGATGCATCGGGTTCTCCCAGTTCCATACGTATACATTCCGCTGAGAGAGTTTGCGTTTTTCTTTGCACTCTGACCGGGGCTGAAAGAAATCGAAACTCGATGCCCTCCTCCTGGGCCTCGCGTATCTCTGTATCATTTGCCGGCATCTCTTTTCTTGTTCTTCTGTAGAGAACAATAACTTTTTCGGCGCCGAGCCGGATAGAAGTTCTGGAGGTATCCATGGCGGTGTTGCCGCCGCCTATAACAACGACCGTCTTTCCGTTGAAATCAAACTTTTTTCCGCATGCAATATCGTGAAGAAAATCGATACCGCTCAATACACCGACACTGTCTTCGCCTTCGATGCGCATGCTTATTGATTTCTGCGCGCCGATACCTAAAAACAGCGCATCGAATCCCTGTTTCCTCAGCCCATCAGCCGTTATATCCCTGCCGAACTCGCTTTTGTATTTGATGTCTATTCCGAGACTGAGAATCAGGTCTATCTCTTTATCGAGTATATCTTTGGGGAGTCGGTATTCGGGAATTCCGTATCTGAGCATACCGCCTGCCTGTTCCTCCCGTTCGAAAATGGTTACGGTGTATCCTTTGACCGCGAGGTAGTAGGCTGCACTCAATCCAGCGGGACCGGATCCAATTACTGCTATTCTCTTTCCGTTCAAAGGCATTTTTTCGGGTAAAAATGGTTTTTTCTGTGCGATATCGTAATCCGCTACAAATCGCTTCAGATTGTTTATTGCAATCGGCTCTTCCACCCTGTTTCTCCGGCACACACCCTCACAGGGATGTGGGCATATGCGGCCGATGACAAGAGGCATGGAAATCTTTTGCCTGATAAGTGCGACAGCATCACGGTACCGGCCTGCAGCGATGAGCGCTATATACCCCTGAATATCGATATGCGCGGGACATTCGAGGCTGCATGGCGATACGCAGTCGCCGTAATGGTCGGATATGAGAAGCGCCAGGCTCATGTGCCGCGCCCGGATAACCTCAGGATCTTCGGTATCGATAACCATACCCTCGGTTACCTTCGTCGAGCATGAAGGCACATGGTTTTTCGCGCCCTTTACCTTTACGAGGCAAACCCTGCACGATCCGGTGGGCTCGAGCCTATCCTCATGGCAGAGGATGGGAATATATATTCCGTTGCGCCGTGCAACCTGAAGAATCGTTTCGTTTGTATCAGCCCGCACCTGAGATCCGTTCAGGGCGATGTACACTTCGCTCATGACGTTCCTCCGCTGATCACCTCGATGGCGTCGAACCTGCACTTCTCGTAGCAGATGCCGCATCTGATGCAGATACTTTGATCTATTTCATGGGTTTGTTTCCTCTCACCGGTAATGGCATCGGCCGGACAATTTTTGCGGCAGACGCCGCATCCAACACACGCATCGGGGATGATGCGGTAGGTGATCAACGCCCTGCACTGTTTTGCGGGGCACCGCTTTTCACGGATATGGACCTCATACTCTTCTCTGAAGTATCGAATGGTGGTAAGCACGGGATTGGGTGCAGTCTGGCCGAGGCCACAGAGCGAACCTTTTTTTACATTGACGGCGAGTTCTTCAAGGGATTCGATATCTCCTTCACGACCCTCGCCTCGGGTTATCCGCTCGAGTATCTCCAGCATACGTTTGGTCCCTATCCTGCAGAAGGTGCATTTTCCGCACGATTCGTCCTGCGTAAAGGAGAGGAAGTAGCGGGCAACCTCGACCATGCAGGTATCCTCGTCCATTACAACCATGCCGCCGGAGCCCATGATGGCGCCGGTCCGGGTCACAGAATCGTAATCGATTATGGTATCGAGTTTTTCTTTCGGTATACAGCCTCCCGAGGGGCCTCCCATCTGCACCGCCTTGAAACCCTTGTTGTTTTTTATGCCGCCGCCGATATCGTAGATGATTTCTCTTAGAGAAATCCCCATGGGCACTTCCACGAGGCCGGTATTGTTTATTTTTCCGACGAGGGAAAAAACCTTTGTCCCTGGGCTCGATTCAGTACCGATTCCTGCAAACCATTCGGCTCCGTGGTTGATAATATGCGGCACATTTGCCCACGTCTCGACATTATTGATATTTGTGGGTTTACCAAGATAACCAGAAATTGCGGGGAACGGCGGTTTTACGGTTGGTCTGGGAAGTTTGCCTTCAAGCGAATGGATAAGTGATGTTTCCTCCCCGCAGACAAAGGCGCCGGCACCTTTATGGATCGACACGTCGAAGCTGAAGTCTGTTTCAAGTATGTTCTCTCCGATCAACCCGTACTCCCGCGCCTGGTCGATGGCAATTTGCAGTCTCTTCAGTGCGAGTGGATATTCCGCACGTATATACACAAAACCTCTTTCAGCGCCTATTGCGCGGGCACCGATAAGCATTCCCTCGAGTACAGCATGGGGGTCGGATTCTACAATGGAGCGGTCCATGAAGGCTCCGGGGTCTCCCTCATCGGCATTGCATATGATGTACTTTGGTGCAGCCGGTGTGCCCGCACATATCTCCCACTTGGTGCCGGTTGGAAAGCCGGCGCCACCCCGTCCGCGCAGTCCGGAGCGCTTGATTTCATCCCGAATATCGTCGGGGCGCATTTTAGTGAGCGCCCTGGCAAGCGCTCTGTAGCCGCCCCGCGCTATATATTCGTCGATCTTCTCAGGGTTGATAATACCCCTGTTGGCAAGGGCGATGAGCCGCTGTTTTCCGAAGAAGCCTATATCTTTCACCAGCGGAACCGGCGTTTTTTCCTCAGGCGGTATATACATGAGTTTTTGGACCGGACGCCCCTTCAGAAAATGTTCTTCAACAAGAAATGGAATATCCTTCACGGTCAGCATTTGATAAAAAATGCCCTCCGGCTGAACCACCAAAATCGGTCCGTTTGCGCAAAAGCCGTTGCATCCGGTGGTAACGATCTGTATTTCCTTCTCCAGATGATGTTTTTCGATTTCTTTATTCAGGGTATCGATGATATCAAAGGCACCGTTGGACACACATCCGGTGCCGGTGCAGACCATGAGGTTCATTCTGTATCGCGGCACGTAAGTATCCTTTCAAGTCAAAGGCCATTCTGCGATGGTCTGTTTTCTGTAGGTTTCACTTTTTGGCTATAAATGGCCTACTGGCTATAAATGGCCTACTGGCTATAAATGGCCTATTGGCCATCAACGGTTTCCGCTTTATAGGTGTCGATTATTCTATTCAGTTTCTCAGGTGCAAGCCGGCCGTAGACCTGTTCGTTTATCATAACCGCCGGTGCAAGGCTGCAGCAGCCGAGGCATGCCACCCGCTCCAGTGTAAATAGTCCGTCCTCTGTTGTTTCATTGTCCTGGATAGCAAGCTTTTTTGTGAGAGCATCTGAGAGCCTGGACGCGCCTGCTATGTAGCATGCCGTTCCGTGACAGACCCGCACAATATTCCTCCCGACAGGTGTGAACCTGAACTGCGCATAGAATGTTGCCGTTGAAAGTATTTCAGCAATTGGCACACGTATTCGTCTCGAGACGAGCAGAAGCACTTCTTTCGGCAAATGCCCGAACTCAACCTGCACACGCTGAAGTATCGGGACGAGAGAACCTGCGTGAATATTCTCCTCCTCGATTATGTCAAGCGCTTTCTGTGTGTCGGGTGAATTCAATAGTCTTTTCCTCTTGAGGATATAAGGAAACGGTGCTGTTTTCCCGTTTACCTGCGCAGGGAGTTTTTGTTATAAAGATGCGCCGCTTTCAAATAATAATCGGTATTGTTCTCATCCGGATAGATCGTTCAGCAGCTTCAGATCCTTGATTTCCCTGTGTTTATCGAACAGATTACTGCTTTGCAGTGACAGCACTTCAGTGTTTTTCTCCACTTTCCTTATCTCGTGGACAACCGTATCGAAAGCTTTTTTGGTGTCCACAGTCAGCACGAAATCATACATACCGGAAACAGTATCGGCAAAGTCGACGCCGTCTATCTCTTCGTATTGTTTTGTAAGCTCCCAGAGTCGATCAGTATCCGGTAAGACCTTCAGTTTGATAACCACGTATCCGCGTGTTCCCATGACGTATCCCTGGCAACGGTATGTTTCACACCGTTCTTTGTTGAATGTGTTCTGAAGCGTATACTGCGATTAATATATATACAGTAAAGAGTGAGTTTCAAATAAAATCGGCTGAATATCCGGGATGTCCGGCCAAAAAGCTCGTGTGGAAACGGCTTTATACGTGGAAAATTCCTGCTGAGGGTATTACCTTTGATCTATACCGTATTAATAAGGGGTATACAGGATGAAAAAAAGGAAGAATCTATACTTTTTCACTGCTCTCGTAGTGACCGGTGTGATGTTCTTTTTTCTCGGGTCGGGGCTGAATCCCGGCAGGGGAAAAGCGGAAGAGGGTACGCCGGTACAGACCATTGTCATCAAGGATGAAGGAGGATTCGCTGATGCAATAAGTCTGGTGGCAAACGAGCTCATACCGACCGTTGTGTACATCAATGTTACCGGCAGCGTAACGCAAAATGCACCATCCTTCAACCCCTTCGGAGATGATCCGTTTTTCCGTTACTTCTTCGGGCCTCAGCAGCAGCAGCGGGAGGTACCCGTTAATGCACTCGGAAGCGGGGTTATCATCGGCAAAGAGGGCTACATCATTACGAACAACCATGTGGTTCAGAATGCAGATACCATTGAAGTAACGCTCTCAGACGGCCGGAAAAGAGAGGCCAAACTTATAGGCAGAGATCCGAACACCGACCTGGCTGTTGTAAAGATCGAGCCCCTCCCGGGGATGAAGTATGCCGAATTCGGTGATTCGGACAGCTGCAGGGTCGGCCAGTGGGTAATTGCAATAGGTGCGCCGAGGGGACTCGACTGGACTGTAACTGCCGGCATTATCAGTGCGAAGAACCGAAAAACCGGTATACTCGGGCCGACCGGTTATGAAGATTTTATTCAAACGGATGCTGCAATCAACCCGGGAAACAGCGGCGGCCCCCTTATCAACCTGCAGGGAAAGGTGATAGGGATTAACTCGCTGATCGTATCGGCCTCGCAGGGATCGGAGGGTCTCGGCTTTGCAATACCGGCCAATATGGCGAGAGCAATTTCTGAATCCCTGATTACCAGGGGGAAAGTGATACGCGGATACATGGGTGTGCAGATTCAGGATGTGACGCCGGAGATGGCAAAAAGCCTGAAGCTGGGACTGGATTTCAAGGGGGTCATCATTGCTGATCTCGTTGAAAATGGGCCTGCGGCGAAGGCGGGTCTTGAACAGGGTGATGTCATTCTTACCTACGACAAAAAGAAAGTTGAAGATGTTTCGCAGCTCAGGAATCTCGTCGCACAGACAGTTCCCGGGAAACAGGTCGAAGTAACAGTGCTACGTGAAAAAAAACGTCTCGAGTTTCAACTCAAAATCGGTGATCTCGAGGTGATAAGCAAGCAGAATGCTGAACAGCCGGGGAGCAAAATACTCGGTCTTACGGTCTCGAAGGTCACCCCGGATGTCGCGCGGAAAAACGGCCTGCGCCGGGCAACGGGTGTGGTCATTACCGGCGTGGAGTCCGGAAGCGCAGCTGACAGGGTAGGGCTTGCCAAGGGGGATATTATCTTTCGAGTCGGGAATAAAACGGTGAATGACCCTGCTGCTTTCAACAGGCTTGTTACCGAAGCTGCAGAAGAAGGAGAGGTTATGCTTCTTGTGCGTGACGCACGGTCCGGGAGAGTCGGTTATATCGTGTTGCCGCTCGGCAGGTAACTGGTTTACCCCATGACAGCTTAATAATGCTGCCGGGTAAAAATTCTTCAAACCGGGTCAGTCGGTTTTAATAAAATGGCATCCGATTGTCTTTTTGTTCCGCCGCGCTGCCTCTGCGATAACGGTGGCAAGTGTAATTCCGTTTCGAAGCTCTATCTTTGCGCGGGTAAGCACCGTGTCTCTATAGTAGTCCGATATTCTCGTCTGCAGGTTTCGCAGGTCTGAAACGGCCCTCACAAGCCGGGTTGGTGTCCTAATAATGCCAACATAGTTCCACATCGTGCTCCTCAGATTGTTCCAGTCCTGGAGAATGAGAAGGGGGTCATTGTTCGTTGAGTGCACAGATTCCGGGTATATCCAGTCGGCAATGTCGGGAAAGTGCTCGGCCCGGGAGGGCTCATCCGACGTTTTTCGGCCTGCCCGTGCACCGTAGGTAACGCTTTCAAGGAGGGAAACCGACGCGAGTCTGTTTGCGCCATGCACGCCTGAGCATGCGGCTTCACCGACCGCGTAGAGCCCTGGCAGGGTGGTTTCACCCCATTTCCCGATGAGTATGCCCCCGCAAAAATAGTGTTCGGCCGGGACCACCGGTATCGGCTCTCTTTCGATGTCTATTTTATGCTTTTTACATTCCTCATAGATACCCGGAAAACGTTCACCGATTCGTATTCCCTTTTTGTTGAAATGTGCGATATCCAGGTATACGTGGGTGCTTTCCGTCCGCGCCATCTCGTTGTATATGGCACGGGTAACTTCATCTCTCGGCGCGAGGTCCTTCCAGTCGGGCGCGTAACGTTTCATGAATTCTTCACTATTGCTGTTCAGCAGGCGTCCTCCTTCTCCTCTTACCGATTCAGAGATGAGGAAATTGGAGCCTTCTTCGGTGTATAACATGGTCGGATGAAACTGCACATATTCCATATTGGCGACTTCGGCGCCTGCGCGGTAGGCCATTGAGATTCCGTCGCCCGTTGCCGTATCAGGATTCGTCGAATACTGGTAGAGCCTGCCGATGCCGCCTGTTGCAATGACCGTCGCATCTGCCAGAAAGGTGTGGACCTTTCCGGTACGATTGTCGAGCGCGTAGGCGCCGAGGCAGAGGTTTTCTCTGTATTTAAGCAGGGGGTTGGTCGTATTATGATGGGTGGTTATGAGGTCGATTGCGGTAAAGCTAGTTCTAACTGTAATATTGCCGATATCCTGGATACGGGCGTAGAGTTTTCTCTCTATCTCAAGTCCGGTCATATCGAAGTAGTGGAGGATGCGCTTCCTCGAATGGGCCGCCTCTTTTGTGAAGTTGTATCCGCCGTCGTCCTTTTGAAACTCAACCCCTATTTCATCTATCAGAAAATCGTGCACAAGTCGGGGCCCTTCGTTTACTACGAGCTGAACAGCCTCCGGGTTGGAAATACTGTCTCCCGCCTTCATTATATCATCGAAAAGAATTTCTCTTGAATCGTTTTCTCCAATAACGACGATACCGCCCTGGGCATAGCGCGTGTTAGACTCTGTCGGGTCTTCTGTTTTGGTGAGGAGCAGCACCCTTTTACCGCCGTGGCTTGCCAAAATCGCCGAGGTAAGTCCGGCTATGCCGCTACCGATTACAAGGACATTTGTTTTTTCCCGTGACATGTATGAGATCCCCACTCGTCCCTAACGGGACGGGCGTCTTCCTTCTTTCCCCGGCATTCAATAAGCTCGTCGCAATCTGCGAATCTGTATGATGGATCGGTAGGCTGCCATTTCTGAATGGCTCGTAATTTTTTATAGTCGGTACATCGATAAAATAATATAGCCCGAAGGGCTGATTTTGTAAAGGCAGTATACTTCTGCATTTTTCTGAGGATGTTTTTTTATATTTCCCGTTCCCGGTTTATTTGCATTTCTTCGATAGATACAATAGAATTTAGATGGCAGAGCGAATTACTCTTCTAAGTAACTTTTTGAAACTCGGCTGCGAAGTTATGTATCCCGCCAGGGATACATCCTGATAAGGACATACATAATTGTTACGCCCTGAGGGGGCCATGTATGAATACAGGAAAAAGAGCGCTGAAAGTGGGAGAGGGCAATCATAGGTCCGGTGAGGATCTATCGAGTCAGCAGGAAGCCAAACGTAAACAACTACAAAGTCGGATATTTCTCGATTCGATAGTCGATAACATACCGAACATGGTCTTTGTAAAGGATGCACAGGAGCTTCGTTTTGTGCTTTTCAACAAGGTTGGAGAGATGCTTCTTGGCATCAGGCGCGAAGAACTCATCGGTAAAAATGATTATGATCTGTTTCCGAAAGATCAGGCGGATTTCTTTATCGAAAAGGACAGGGAGGTTCTGAAAAGCGGAAAACTGCTTGATATTTCAGAAGAAACGATAGAGACAAAAAAGGGGGAAAGGATTCTTCACACGAAGAAGATACCGATTCCCGGTGAAGACGGTAATCCGGTATACCTCCTCGGGATATCCGAGGATATAACAGAACAGAAGCAGGCGGAGAAAGCGATTCGTGTGAGCGAGGAGAAGTTCAGAAATCTCTTCGAGACCATGAGCAGCGGTGTTGCGATTTACAGGGTCGAGGTCTTGCAAAAGGTCGGTAAAACGGGCAGGCCTGCACACCACCCGGTTGCGCTGTACAGGGACGACAGAATAACAGGCTGGAGAGAGAACCACGTATTCAAACTGCCGTCCGGTGAGGTAGTCGCGGTATACGACGACGTAACAAAAAGCAAGCAGGCCGAAGAGGCATTGCGAGAGAGCGAGGAGAAGTTCAGGGCGATAAGCTCTTCAGCCCAGGATGCCATTCTCATGATGGACCATCGCGGAGCTATATCATTCTGGAACCGGGCGGCTGAAAGAATTTTCGGCTGGACGGAAGAGGAGGCCGTGGGTAAGAAACTGCACGATCTTCTAGCCTCGGAAAAGTACCGGGATGGATACAGGGAGGGATTTAAAAAGTTTATACGAACCGGCGAAGGCCCTGCTGTCGGGAAAAATCTTGAGCTTTCAGCATTGCGCAAAAACGGTGCCGAGTTTCCGGTAGAGCTCTCGTTATCAGCGGTAAATCTGAAAGGCAGGTGGAATGCCATTGGTATTATCCGGGACATCACGGACCGAAAGCAGGCGGAGAAGATGCTGAAGCAGGAAAAAGAGAAGGCGGATCTTGCAAGCAGGACAAAGAGTAATTTTCTGGCAAACATGAGTCATGAGATACGTACCCCGATGAACGCGGTTATCGGTTTTTCCGACATGCTTCTGGATACAGCGCTGGACAGGGATCAGCGCGAATATGCGCAAACGGTAAAGAAAAGTGCAGAGGCGCTGCTCTATCTAATAAACGATATACTCGACTTTTCCAAGATAGAGGCCGGAAAGCTCGATTTTGAAGATATTTTTTTCGATCCCGAGCTCGTTGCCTACGACGTGTGTGAGATGATGCGCCCGCAACTCGGATTGAAGCCTGTGGAGATTCTATGCCGCATCGGAGACGGGCTTCCATCACGGGTACGGGGAGATGCCGGGCGATTTCGCCAGGTTTTGACCAATCTTATGAGTAATGCCTGCAAGTTCACCGATTCCGGGGAAGTCGAGCTTTCGATTGACCTTGAAGAGGAAACCGACACCCGGGTAAGGCTTTATACGACAGTACGGGATACAGGCATCGGGATAGCAAAGAACAGACTTTCCGCTATCTTCAAGGCCTTCCAGCAGGCGGACGGATCGACAACGAGGGTATACGGCGGCACCGGTCTCGGTCTTACCATATCCAGACAGATTGCAGAGTATATGGAAGGCGATATCCGGGCTGAAAGCAGTCCCGGCAGGGGGAGCATCTTTCACTTTACCGCATGGCTTAAAAAGGCAAAGGAGAAAAAAACTAAACGCCGTTTCCCCGTTTCCCTCAGCGGAAAGAGGGTCCTTATTGCAGATGACAACAGGGCAAACCTCGATATTCTGACGCATGCACTGAGACGGGTCGGTATGAAAGTCACCGCATTGCAAAATAGTAGAGATATTGTGCCTTCTCTGAAAAAGGCTGTAGAAAGCGACAGACCGTTTTATATCTGTATCTTCGATATCCAGATGCCCGGAATGAACGGGTACGAGGTCGTAGAGAAAATCAGAAACTCCGGGCATGAATTTCGCGATATACCCCTGATGGCATTCTCCTCCCTCATGGAGAGGGATGCAAATCTATGTAAAGAGGCGGGTTTCGATGCTTATTTGAACAAACCGATCAATAGAAACCGGCTGTATCAGATGATCGAGAATGTTGCGTCCGGAAAGAATGACAGAAAGGCGCACGCAGAAGAACGAAGGATCTCTACACAGTACTCAGTCCGTGAGGATGTGAAGCATTCCATCTATATACTGCTCACCGAAGACAATCCTGTGAATCAGAAACTCGCAAAACTGATGCTCGAAAAGGCCGGATACCGTGTGGAGGTTGCCGGCAACGGAAAAGAGGCGGTGGAAAAATATACATGCAACCCGGAGGATTTCGATCTGATATTCATGGATATTCAGATGCCCAAAATGGATGGATTGGAAGCGACAAGAATGATCAGGGGAAGGGGGTTCAGTACGGTTCCTATCATCGCAATGACGGCTAGCGCTATGAAAGGCGATATGGAGAAATGCCTCGAAGCGGGGATGAATGACTATATTACTAAACCCATACGGAGAGAGCGAGTTCTTGATGCGCTCGAGAAGTATGTTTTAAAAAGGAGGGATGCATGAACATCAGCGAGCTGGCGCAAACGCTTGACCTTGAAGTCGATGAGTATCGGGAACTTTTTGATCTTTTTGTTGAAACGGGTGGATCCGACCTTGCGGCGCTGGAATCTGCAATAAAGCAGGAGGATGCCGAAAAGATCGCGGCAGCTGCCCATTCTCTGAAGGGCGCTTCGGGAAACCTCGGTTTCATGGAGCTTCACGGTATGGCAGAGGAGATTGTGGAGAAGGCGCGCAGCAACCGGCTTGAAGGTATTTTCGAATCTTTTGATGCAATGAAAAAGGCGTTTGAAACCGTTGTACAAGAGGTGTACAGCGGCTGAACGACGGTTCGTACCTGTTAAGCGGTAAAAAACAGGAGACCTGATGGGCGGTGTATGAGGAACTATCCGGACGCAAAACGTCCGGATAAAAATGTTTTTTAGCTTCGGGTTTTTTTTAACAGGCATTTGCCGCTTCGCTATTTATAAGAAAAGGCTATGAAAAAAAAGATACTGGTGGTCGATAATCATCCTCTGATACTGAAATTCATGACGACACTGCTCGAAAAAAATGGGCACACGGTCATGACCGCTGAAGATGGCCTTGACGCTCTCGATGTGTTGAACAAATTCAAACCTGAAATCATGTTTGTAGATCTTGTGATGCCGCACATCAGCGGGTACAAGCTGTGCCGCATCATTCGAAACATGCCTGGATTGAAAGAAGTGTACCTTATCATACTCTCAGCTGTGGCGGAAGAGGAAGCGGAGAATTTCACCGAGTTTGGCGCTGACGCCTGCATAGCCAAGGGACCCTTTAATGAAATGGCTTCGCATGTTCTTGCTGCAATTGACGAATCCACCCGTAAAAGCCAGGGAAGGGATTTACATGAAATAAGAGGGAGTCGGGATTTTTCCCATCGTGAGATTACAAAAGAGTTGTTGCTGTCGAAGAAGCATTCCGAGCTCATCCTGAACAATCTATCCGAGGGAATTCTGGAACTCGCCGCTGAGGGGAAAATAATCTACGCCAATTCTGCTGTAACCAGATTGATAGGTATTTCCGAGACAGCGCTTCTCGGGTCTGATTTTGTTGAAATGTTTCACAGAGATGATCGGGAGAGAATAAATAAGATGATGAAAATGGGCTGGATTCCTGAAAAGTCAGGGGATTCAGTAGTGACATTGAATAATATATTGATTTCGGTCAACTTCATACAGGTTACTGGAGAGGAACAGAATTCATTCATCGTTATTCTCGAAAATGTCACCGAACGGATACGGCTTGAAGAGGAAAAGATGAAGATAAAGAAGCTTGAATCTTTCGGCCTCATTGCAGGAGGAGTCGCGCACGATTTCAACAACCTGCTGACCGTTATACTGGGAAATATAAATCTGGCGCAGATGAAGACAACTTCTGAAGATCCAGTTGCCGCAGCGCTCAGAGAAGCCGAGAAGGCGTCTCTGCAGGCAAAGGATCTGACCGAGAAGTTTATCACTTTTTCAAGCGGCGGCAAACCCGATAAGAAGCCCTCCTCGATCAAGGAATTGATTGATAATTGTGTTGCCGGGCTTCGTAATGCCTCCAATGTAACATGCAGATGTTCACTGCCTGACGTGTTGTGGAACGTTGCTGTAGATCAAGGGCAAATGAAACAGGCGTTTTGTAATATACTCCAAAATGCGGGGGAGGCAATGCCCAAGGGTGGGGTCATAGAAATCGCCGCAGAAAATGTAACCGTTGATTCAGTGCGGAAAGACACAGGTTTGCCCGTCAGCTCCGGCGGCTACGTAAAAATCTGCATACGGGATAAAGGAATAGGTATACCCGAGGAAAATATCGAGAAGATATTCGATCCCTATTTTACGACCAGGGACCGGTGGACGCAAAAAGGATTGGGTTTAGGTCTCGTGATTACACATTCAATTATTAAAAAGCACGAAGGGTACATCCGTGTTGAATCGAAGGTTGGGAAGGGAACCCATTTTTACATATATCTGCCTGCATATGATGAGGATTCCGCTGGATGAGGTTTGAGCTCACCCGGGTACGGTGAAGCAACCTGTGCTGGTAAGGGTATGTTCCTGTTGATTATTACGGTGCTTTGAATAACTTTTTAATCGTTTCGGTTGTTTCACGATACTGTTCGGCGCTCATGCGTTTTGTCCCGGATTTGTCGACTGCGGGTGCGGAACGTATTTTAAATATCCTTTCCTCGAGATGCCGCTGCGCCTGAATGCCGACAGGAGTCTTCGGCGTTTTACCGATGGCCTTTTCAATATCTTCCGGAAACTTGCCGGGGTCCGCGGTTTCATAGATGACGGACGGCAGTCTCTTTCCTTCATGCGCACGGTACTCTTCGAGCGCTTTCCAGCCGACAGAACCGTGGGGATCGAGAATGATCCCGTGTTTTTCATATACCCTATTTATCGTCCTGTAGTGGTCATCATTGCTCACACTGACCGAAAAAAAATCCCTCTTCATTCTCTCAATATCGGGCATTTTATCCAGCACACCTGCCCGTAAGACTTTTCTTGTATGTGAGTCTATCTCATCGTAGATATGCCCGCCGTAGAATTCAACGAGCCTCGCGAAGTTACTTGGATGCGACACGATCATCGCCGTGGAAGGAGACCATATGGACGGGTGTATTTCATAATTTCCTGTTTCCAAAAATTCCGGGAATACCCGGTTTTCATTCACCCCGATAACCATTCTTTCAATCGGAAGGCCCATCTCCTTTGCAATGACCGTCCCCATCATATCTCCGAAGTTGCCGGATGGGATGCTCGTTATGAACGTACCGCCGTTCAGGCCGAGTCCTTTCAGGATGAGACGCGAATACGCAAAGAAGGGGTATACCGCCTGCGGGAGAAGCCGGCCGAGGCTGATCGAGTTTGCAGAGGTGAGGCGGTTTGGGTCAGAGAAGCACTCATTTGAAAATGCCCTGTCGCTTAGAAGGGCCTTTGCAATCTCCTGGCACACATCAAAGTCCCCGTTTACGGCAAAGGCGTAAATATTTTTCTGCAGTGTCGTCATCTGCCGTCTCTGCTGCTCGCTGATGGCGTTTTCGGGAAAGAGCACCACGTTCGTGACGTTCTCGAGGCCGAGCAGAGCGTGGGCGACCGCGCCTCCCGTATCACCGCTCGTTGCCACGACAACGGTCCTCAACAGCCCCTCTCTCCCGAGAAAGTAGTTGAGTACCCGCCCGAAGAAGCGGGCCGCAAAATCTTTGAAAGAGTAGGTCGGCCCCTTTGACAGCCACAGGATAAAGGTGTCATCTGTTGCGCCCTGTATTTCAACCGGTATTTCAGACTCGTCATACGCATCTTTCAGAAGGGGCATGAAATCGTCAGCGTTGATGTCTGGTGTTACATAGGGCAGTAAAACTGTATGAGCGACCTCTGCATAGCTCATGGGCGCCATGCCTGAAATGTCTTCAATTGTAAGTTTCGGGATCGCATTTCTCTCCATCATGTACAGGCCGTAATTCGAGGCGATTCCGTTGAGGAGCGCCTGTTTGAAACCGGCCTTTTCACTGCTGTTGTTCGTGCTGTGATAGTAGACGGGCATGGCATTCTCCGTTCTGTTCTGCGCTGTTCTTTTTCCTGCAAATTCCAGTTATCAGTGAGAATTGGGAAAGCGCAGTCGTTTTCCCCTACAAGATAAATATATTTACCACCGTGTGTCATCATATTTACTGAAATGTTGAAGATTGCGGTGAAACTGTACGGTATTTCTCCTGAGGGAAATTACAGGGATGAGCTTACAGGAAAGAAAACGGGTAAAAATATCCTCTATATGAAGGCTCCTCTTGCTGAACTGGCGAAGGAGCTGAGAACGCCGGAAGAACAGCTGAATAAACGCGCTGAGATAATTCGGAATAAGTTGTTCAAAGCCCGTGAATCGCGTGAACGTCCATCAGAAAGAGATATACGGCGGACCCTATCCATCAGGAAATTCGGTCGCCATGTACAATGCGTTGAGGCTTGGCCGGATGACGGCGAATACTGACCTCGAAAAAACAGCTCAGGAAATCGGGGCTGCGTTTTCAACGAGTATCAAAAAGGCTCCGCAGTACTATCCTCATTTTATGAGCGCGCTTGGTTTTGCACTCGGACCGTCGCACGAGGTCGTCATTATCGGAAAATCCGAATCCCATGACACCAGGAAAATGCTTCGGGCGATTCAGCGTGAGTTTATGCCGAATAAGGTTGTTCTGTTCAGGCCGTCTGAGGAAGAATCGCCCGAGATACTGCAAATCGCAGGTTTCATGCGTGATCAAACCGCAATCAAGGGCAGAGCAACCGCGTATGTCTGTCAAAACTACAGCTGCAACCTGCCCACAACCGATATTGACGAGATGCTTGAACAGCTTGAGAAGTGAAGTGGCCTCTGGATCTGCTATACAATTTTACATTTGACAAAGGGCCTCGTTTGTGGTACAAATGCCGGAATAATACCAGTGGATGACAAGGAAACGCTAAATGAGCGAACAGCTTGCGATTGCAGGCGGCCGGCCGGTCGTCGATCCTGCTGAAATACAGCCGTGGCCCGTACTCGATGAACGGGACAGACAGGCAGTGCTGCGAGTTTTTGACAGTGGATATCTGTGCGGAGCGGAAGCTCCTGAGGTAACCGCTTTAGAGAATGAGTGGGCTTCCTACATCGGTCGGAAACACTGCCTCACCACGAACAGCGGTACCGCAGCGATCCATATGGCGCTTGCCGCGCTGAACATAGGCCCGGGCGATGAGGTGCTGGTGCCGTCGTATACCTTCCTCGCGTCCGCCTCATGCGTTCTCCACGCGGGCGCGGTTCCTGTGTTCGTTGATGTAGACCGGAATACAGTAACCATCGACCCGAAAAAGATTGAGGAAAATATTACGCCGAGGACGAAGGCTGTGATTCCCGTTCATATTCACGGCCTGCCTGCCGATATGGACGGTGTCACGTCTATTGCCAGGAAGCACGGCCTCCATGTTGTGGAAGATGCGTGCCAGGCGCATGGCGCTGAGTATGGGGGAAAAAAGGTCGGCTCATTCGGCGCGCTGGGCGCCTTCAGCCTCAACAGTTCCAAGAATCTGTGCGGCGGAGAGGGCGGCCTGCTCGTTGTCGACGATGAAGAGTACTACATGCGGGCAAAGATGCTGAGGATGTTCGGTGATGAAATCGATGATGAAACCAGGCTCAGAAAATACAATGCGTCGATACTTGGCTATCAGTACAGGAATCTCGAGCTTCCAGCCGCCCTTGCGCGGGCTCAGCTCGAGCGGCTCGAAGAGTACAATGCCCTCCGTATTGAAAATTGTAGCTACCTGAGTGCACATCTCAAAGATATTCCAGGTATACATGTGCCGTTAGTACCCGGGGGGCGCACGCACGTGTACTGGATGTATACGGTGGAATTCTATCCGGAGGAGATGGAAACCGATATGGCGCCTGGAGAATTCCGTGAAGCGGTTGAGAAGGCCCTTTTCATGGAAGGGGTGCAGGTGGGACAGTGGCAGACCATGCCTGTTCCCTGTCAGGACATCTTTCAGACAAAAAGCGGATATGCGGCAAGTGGGTATCCGTGGAAATTCATCGACGAATGGGAAAACCGCGCCTATAACTGCAACGATTACCCGAATGCGCTTGATTTCTGCAGGCGGTATACAGTTGTTGCAGGTATACATCCACCGAACGGATCCGGACTCATGAAAAAGTACGTCGCTGCCTTTGAAAAGGTATTTTCAAATCTGAACACTGTAAAAGAGCACCGAAACGACCCGGTAATGGCTCATTACAGCGGTGATCTATTCAGAGCGAAGTAGCCTCAAGAGCGCTCCGCCTTTCTCTATTTGAATTCAACCGTTACCTGATCTTTGAGCTCTGCTTTGATGCCCGGTATGGATTGAATGAGCTGTTTTGTTTGTTCGACGGACTGGGGATCAGAAGCGGTGAGTTTTTTAAAGGCATCCTCATTTGCGATTATCTTATTAAAGTCCATGTCTATCAGTGTTACTGTCGAGCCGTCTATGTATGACGCATCGGTTTTTAAAACATTCCCATCGACTGATACGGCAACTGTTATTCTCATATCCTTGAACATCTGTTTGAACATTTCCATCATTTCAGGGCTCATTTCACCCTGCGCGGCCGGGTTTTCTTCTCCCTTCACATCTTCTTTTTCTCCTGAACTGTCCTGCGGGTTGATGATCGTGAGGGTGGATAAATCCGTTTTGGTATCTTTTTGCAGCTTAAAGGTGATGAACTCTTTTTTGGTCTGTTTTTTCTCAGCGTTTTCCGAGGGCATAGCGGGCATATTCTCATCCGGATTCTGGTTTATCGACAGAGTGTTTATATCGGTGAAGCTGTATACTGCCCTGTACCCCTGCATGTCGTTTTCTGATATTTTTTCAACCGAGGAAAGTTTCGCCCCTCCTCCCATTACAGAGGCTTTCTGCTCGAGTTTCTCATGATCGATCAGGTCGATTTCGCCGTTACCCTCATCTCCGAATGATTCTCCCATTCCGCTGATCATCTGAAGCATACCACTGCTCAGCAAAAACGATTCTTCGACTGTGCCGCTCCCATTTTTCTGCACGATAACGTGAACGGTGCTTTCAATACACCCGGCAAGAGAGAGGGCTAAAAAAGCGATAAAAAATAATTTCAGTGCTGATTTCATCTTTTAAGTACCTCCAAGTAAGTTATTTTTTTTACTCGGTCCCAAGGGGACTTAATCCGCCGTGAAGCGACATATGTCGCTTTTTACTCCTTTGCAGTGCCATGCACATATTGTATACTATTATAAGACACAGAGGAATGTTTTTCCCGTTATTGTACAGGATTCTGCATCGGTGCAGACAGTATTATTTTATTGCTTTTGGTGCATTTTCGGAACCCGAAATTGATAACAAAACAGGAATCGAAAGAGAGGTAGTGTATGCGTGTTGTACTCGGTTCAGACCATGCAGGGTATGAATTGAAGAGAGAGCTCACCGGTTTTCTGCACGATTTGGGTCATGAGATAGTCGATGTCGGTACCAGCAGCCCGGAACCGGTTGACTATCCCGACTATGCAGAAGCTCTTTCACAGGTAATTCTTGAAAACCGGGCCGACAGAGGCATCCTTATCTGTGGCAGCGGTGTTGGAGCCTCTGTTGCCGCAAACAAGGTGCCCGGCATCCGTGCCGGGCTTTGCCATGATACCTATTCTGCTCATCAGAGCGTCGAGCATGACAATGTCAATGTCCTGGTTATGGGTGCACGGATTATCGGTGCGGCGCTTGCAGAGGATATCGTACAGGCTTTTCTCGGTGCGGAATTCACGGGGGATGAGCGGCATGTCCGACGCCTCAAGAAAGTAAATGAAATAGAGAAACGGTACCGAATTTGATTAAATGCGACCTATTCGCTATATTTTGATACCAGTTCAGGGGGGTGGAGCCTCTAATTTTTTCGGAGCGTGCGGTGAATATACTCGTATTTCTCAAACAGGTGCCAGACACTCAGAAGGTTAAAATCGACCCTGTCAGGGGGACGCTCATCCGTAAAGGTGTTCCGAGTGTTACCAACCCCTTTGATGAAAGTGCACTCGAGCTTGCGCTTGAGATACGTGAGATTACAGGCGGAAGGGTGAGTGTGCTTACCATGGGAATTCCTGATTCTGAAAACATTCTGCGGGATGCTCTGACGCTCGGCGCAGACGAAGCCTTCCTCATTACAGGGAGTGATTTTGCCGGATCTGACACACTTGCCACATCCTATGCGCTTAGTAATGCGGTACGAGCGCTCAGTCCTTTCGAGCTGTATCTTTTCGGCAAGCAGGCAACGGACGGTGATACTGCACAGGTAGGTCCCGAGGTTGCTGCGCATCTCGATATTCCTGTGGTTACCTTCGTGCAGAGCGTGCGTAAAGTGGATGAGAGGGGCATGGTCGTTGAGCGGATGGTTGACAATGGCAGGCAGATTGTAGAGGTCGATTTTCCTGTAGCGCTTACCGTGGTCAAGGCGCACAAGAGACTTCGTATGCCGAGTCTTGCCGGCATAATGGATTCTTTCGGCAAACCGGTACAGCGGCTAGGATCAGGCGACATAGGAGTCGATGTGTCTAAATGCGGATTGTCCGGATCTCCGACCAGGGTAAAAAAAATATTTTCGCCCAAGCATCAAACTGCTGTTCATTTTATTGAAGGAAGCAGTGAAGAAATGGCGCATGGATTCCTTGTAATATTGAAAAAGGAGGGCGTGTACGGTTGAGCGATGCATCAATGTACAGCGGTGTCTGGGTATTTGTTGAAAAGGGGTCAGATGGAGTAAACCCGGTTTCATTCGAGCTATTGAGCAAGGCACGGGAACTCAGCAACGAACTGGGGGGGGAGCTTACGGCACTGTGCTTCGGCGATTCAGGCACGGTTCAAACAGCAAGCCTCGCGGAATACGGTGCCGATAGAATCCTTGTTGTTTCACTGGAAAATGATCTTCTCAATAACCCTGAAGTAATGGCCAGGCATTTTTCCGCCGCAATAAATGAGAAGAAACCATCTGTCGTGCTTGCAGGCGCAACGTCTTTTGGAAGGACAATGATGCCCATCATTGCAGCGGAAATTAAAACCGGGCTCACTGCGGATTGTACCGAGCTTGCAGTTGACACCGAAAGGAAAATACTACTGCAGACGCGGCCGGCATTCGGTGGAAACGTGCTCGCAATGATCGAATGCACAGTATCGCGGCCGCAGATGGCAACTGTACGACCGCATGTATTCAAACTAAAAAAAATAAATCCTTCGAAAAAACCTGCTGTTGAGTTAAAATCATATCCTATTCCCGAGAAACGTATAGCGACCGTGCTCGAAACCATATATGAGGAAGAAACTCTCGACATTTCGGCTTCCGATATTATTGTATCGGGTGGCAGAGGGCTTGGAAGAGCGGACGGATTTGAGCTGTTGCAGCGGCTTGCGAACAAACTCGGCGGAGCCCTCGGTGCATCCCGGGGGGCGGTTGACCTGGGTTGGATCAGCCCTGCTCATCAGGTCGGCCAGACAGGACATACGGTAAATCCGAAACTGTATGTTGCATGCGGAATATCGGGCGCAATACAGCATCTTGCGGGTATGAGAGGATCTGATATGATTGTCGCAATAAATGAAGACCCGGACGCTCCGATTTTTGAAGCTGCGGATTACGGCATTGTCGGTGACCTCTACGAGGTGATTCCAAAAATACTTGAAGAAGTAGTAACCTCTACGAGGTGATTCCAAAAATACTTGAAGAAATGTAATGAAGGGCGCGGAGAGGCAATGTCTGAAATAAACATAACCGAAAAAAAAACAGGAGTGTACACCATCAGTCCGGATAAGACCGGGATGAAGATCGTGTCAGGCATGGAAGTGAAAAAAGGGTATCTTGATTATTTGCGGGATGAATCAAATACGATCGGCTTTGATGTTGAGGCCCTGTTTTTCCCGAGAACGGTGGAGAATATCGCCTATGTCTTTACTGAAGCGCAAAAAAGAGGTATGAAAGTGACCCTTTCCGGAGGGCGCACGGGAATTTGCGCAGGTGCGGTTCCGGAAGGAGGGTACCTGCTTTCCACGGAAAAGATGACCGGATTTCTCGCAATAGAAAAGAGCTCCGGGGGATATGAGCTAACACTGGAAGCCGGTATCCGCCTCAGCGAGCTTGCAAACAGACTCAAGCAGAAGGAGCTTGGACTTGCCGGTACGGTGTATGATGAGTTCTGCGCGGAAAAGAAATCCTACTTCTATCCTCCTGATCCAACTGAAACCACGGCTACAATCGGAGGAACTGTCGCGACAAATGCGTCAGGTGCGAAGACATTTTATTATGGTCCGACCCGAACCTATGTCGTCGGGCTGTCTGTTGTGCTTCCAGCCGGAGAGCTTCTAAAGATACGCCGTGGCGAGGTCATTGCAAAAAACGGGCTTTTCAGGGTGCAAAAAGAACGGGGCCGACCGCTTGAAATTCCCTGCCCCACATACGGCATACCCAAAACAAAACATGCAGCCGGATTTTATTCACACAAATCGATGGACCTTATCGATCTTTTCATTGGCTCGGAAGGTGTGCTCGGCATCATTTCAAGCGTTACAATACGGCTCGTTGAAGAACCGTTCGCTACCTGCAGTGTTATAGTCTTTTTTAAAAATGAAAACAAGGCGCTTGATTTTGTGATGAGTGCAAAAGAGGCGAAGAAAAGATCTCTATCACTAGAATATTTTGACGGAGCTTCTCTGGCTCTTCTCGACAGGGCCCGTTCAAATCAGGGCCCCATATCTGAGATACCGGAATTACCGGATTTGAATGCCGCCGTATACTTTGAGTTTGCGTATTCCAGTGACGAGGAGCTCGAGAGTGATTTGGCGGGTTGGATCTCCCGCATCAGGGAATGCGGTGGTGTCCCTGAAAAGACCTGGGGAGCGCTTATCAAACGGGACATTCAGCGGCTCAAGATGTTCAGGCATACACTGCCGGAATCGGTCAACAAAATAATTGCCAGAAACAAGAGAAATGATGCCAGGATTCACAAGGTCGGCACCGATATGGCTGTGCCGGATACCCATCTGAGGGAAATGCTTGCCTGTTACCGGGAAACGCTTGCCGAAGCGAAAATCAACCACGTCATCTTCGGACACATTGGAAACAGCCACCTGCATGTGAATATGATTCCTGAAGATTATGAACAGCTCCAGCAGGCAAAACAGATATACAGGATGTTTGCCCGAAGGGCAGTCTCTTTCGGCGGAACGGTTTCCGCTGAACACGGCATCGGCAAACTGAAAAGGGAGTACCTTGAAATACTGTTCGATGATAACGCACTCGAAGAAATGAGGAGCATAAAACGGGCACTTGATCCCTCGCAGATCGTAAATCCGGGAGATATTATTTAACCACATATGCCCGATTTTTTGTCCGGGCGCGCTATTTTTTGTACAAGTGTCGGCCGTTAATAATACTGTGGAATTTTCCTCGCTGTTTGGCTGGCAGAATGGGTACATCCGACCTGCAGTCGTCTGTATGCAGCGTATAAGGTATCGCCCGCGTGTCGGGAAACACTATCGTGAAGGCTGAATTATGGGAGAACATGCAGAAGAAAAAAAAATCAAATTGCTTTTTGTCGGAAGTAAAGGTGAAGAGGGAGATATCACAGAGAAGATGTCCTCAAAACGGGGAGACGTCTCCTTTACAATCCAGCGGCGAAGCTCTGTATCCTCTGCTCTTTCATACTGCCGTGAAAATACGGTTGACGCAGTACTGCTGAGTCTTCCTTCAAAAGGCATTGACGGTGCATCAGCCGTGCAGCGGATCAGCGAAAAACTACCGCGTGCTCCAGTTGTAGTGCTCACCGATATCGAGGACAGGGATTTCGCAGTCACTGCTGCCCAGGCGGGAGCCGAAGATTTTCTGGTTAAAAGTCGACTGGATAACGACCTTCTCGTGTACGCAATCAGCTCCGCTATCGAACGCAAGCATTCAAAAGAGCTTCTTAGTGCGAGTGAATCACTGCTGAGAACCATTATTGAAAACAACGCTGACGGACTGCTGATCATCAACAAACAGGGAATCGTTGTATTCGCAAATCCGGCGGCAGTTTCTTTGTTTAAAATGGGCAGGAAGGCTGTTGTCGGCAGGCCCTTTCAATATCCGGTCAAAGCGGGAAAAACCAGGGAGATCGATATACAGGGAAAAAATGGAGAGGCCATCACTGTTGAGATGCGTGTCGTATACACGGACTGGGAAGGTGAAAGAGCGTCGCTCGCCTCGCTCCGTGATATCTCCGAGCACAAGAATCTCGAAGAGTCGCTCAAGTTATCGACAAAAGAACTAAACCGGGCGATCGAGGAGCTCGAACAGGCAAACAAAAAAATACTCGATCAGCAGAAATCGGTTATCGAAGAGGAGCGGCTCAAGGTGCTTCTTCAGATGGCCGGTGCTACAGCGCACGAGATCAACCAGCCGCTTACCGTTTTGCTGGGCAACATAGAGCTCATAAAAACAGGCGAGACGATACCCTCCGCACTTTCAGGATACCTATTCGAGATCGAGGATGCGGCAAGAAAGATTTCCGATATAGTATCTAAGGTGCAGAACATCCCCCATTACGATACGCGACCCTATGCGGGTGATGTGTCGATTATCAACTTCGATCAGGATGTAAATGTGCTCTCTATCGAGGATGAAGATGATGATTATGAAACAATAGCTTCATGTCTGAAGATTGTGGACAGGATTAAGCTTCACCGGGTAACGGGTATTGCCAGAGCGGTAAAATTTATGAAACGCGTTACGCCTGATGTCGTTCTTCTGGATTACTCGCTTCCCGACGGAAACGGCATAGATTTTCTCCGGAAGATGAATAGAGATGACAGAGATATCCCCGTGATTGTCATTACCGGTCAGGGGGATGAGACAATAGCTTCACGGGCTATTCAGGAGGGCGCCTTCGATTACTTTGCAAAGGATAATCTGAACAGCAAGTCTCTTTCGCGAAGTATAGCCAACACGATGGAAAAGGCCAGATTGAAACGGGAGATCAGGCAGGCGCAAAAGAGACTGGCCGAGATGGCGACAAAGGATGAGCTGACCGGCCTTTACAACAGGCGCTACTTTATGGAGGCGCTTGACCGGGAAACAGCCAAGGCGCTGAGAACAAAAACCCTTTTTACCCTGTTTATCTTCGATCTCGATCTTTTCAAGCAGATAAACGATACGTACGGCCATCCGGCGGGAGACAGGGTTCTTGCCGGGGTTGCCGGCCTGCTCCACCATTGTATACGAACAGGCGATCTCGCATGCCGTATAGGTGGGGAAGAATTCGCTGTGATTCTGCATAATGCACAGTTGAAAGAGGCGGGGATTGTATGCGAGCGGTTTCGAAAGATGGTCTGGAACCATGAATTTATCATACCTGCCGGAAACGACGAAGAACGGAAGCAGTCATTACACGTGACAGTCAGCATAGGGATTGCCCTTTTTGACGGTAACTCGATACAGAAAGCTTCCCAGCTTATATCAGCGTCCGACGAAGCTCTGTACAGGGCAAAGAAGGGTGGCAGAAACAGGGTTGAGGTGGCGCTCGTTTAGCATCGCAGCGAGAAGTGCCGCCGCAGTACTAGCTGTTTTGTCCGAGTAGGAGGGCATGCATAGTCAGAATGTTGTCGAGCGGTATATCCGTAGGCATGTCATGGGACGGTGAGATGATATATCCGCCGAACCGTTTTGCAAGGTCCAGCCTGTTTCGTGTCTCTTTTACAATGTCCTCTCTGCAGCCGAATGGCAGCGTTTTTTGAATGCTAATACCACCGTAAAATGCAAGCTTTTTCGAAAACGTTCTGATTGTCTGCTCGATGTCTATCGCTTCGGGCTGGAAGGGGTTGAAGACATTCACGCCGATTTGGGAGAGATCGCCAAGTATTTCGCTGATATTCCCGCATGAATGGATAAAAACATCGCGACCCTGGCTGTGTGCCTTGTCATACATTCTCTGTAAACGGGGTTTGATGAATATACCCCACGTGTCGGGGCTCATCAAAAGGCCCCGCTGATACCCGTAATCATCTCCGAAATAGACGCCGTCGATGCTGAATACTTCCAGGTTTTTGAGCACCGCGATGTTGAAATCGGTTATTGCATCGAGCAGGTCATGAGCAAATGAAGGGTTGAGTATAAAATCGGTCATAAGGTTTTCCATGCCCCGCAGCGACCATGCTCTTTCAAAGAGGCTGTATGAGAATTTTGCGAGTATATAGCGGTGGGAGTTCTCCTCAATTATTGGAGCAGCATGGGTGTAGCGGGCCTCGTCATCGGGGTCGGGAGACTGTAGATTGTTGAGACCGGGCTTTTCGAGCACCACATTTGTCGGTGTGCCAATATCCCGGTCTATTCTTCTGTCCCACACGACACCCCACTCGTCCCTGAAGAATCCCGGCTGTATTTCCTTCAGGCTGTTTACCGCACGGTTTCGTATGAATGCGAGATGGTTTCCGAAATACGCATCGAGGCTGTTGAATTTGTATATGTTTTTGCCCAGTACCATGCAGCGCTCTTCTTTCAGGTTGAGCTGTTCCATGATTCTGCTGCCAAGCTCGGTGGTATAGCCTATCTGCCAGGGAATTTTATCTGTTTTTTTAAAGGCGATGCAGTCCTTTACCCTCTGTTTTTCGTTCATACAGGTATCCTGATTTTGTATTCGGTGGTCCGGTCCATAGAAAATAGAGGCATTCGTCTGTACTGTCAATACAATGATCTGGAATGTGGCGAGGGGATACAGGGTGCCAACAGTTTGATGCTCGACAATAACGAAAATAACTGCTATCATAAAACAGCGATTTTTTTTATTTTCAGGGGTATTGTTATGCGCGCCGGACTCCTGTGCCTATTTGAAGATGAGCTGTATGCGAACTTTCTTCCCCTCACCTATATCCGCCCGGTATTTGACCTGAGATGCGGTATACAGCTCATCAGGGAAAAGCTTACAAAGAGATTTGCTGAGGGGCCCACCGTTCTTTTCTGCCGGAGGGAGCTTGA
>Ga0315555_1000145_pt1 | contig 46400 bp, 51 predicted proteins | sample SalMarSW160380MG_FD_202113 | JGI IMG/M metagenome (GOLD analysis project Ga0315555, IMG submission 202113) | Salt marsh sediment microbial communities from the Plum Island Ecosystem LTER, Massachusetts, United States - Salt Marsh Sediment SW1603-80 ... | reverse complement strand
AAAAATTTTACATTGCGGGAGGACCGGCATGGCTCAGCATTACAGATTATTTTGGGTATTACTGTTCATTCCTCTGATGGCGATGGCCTTCAATTCCGGCAGATTTGGCAGTCGGGGATATCTTCATGTACAGTCCGCAAGTACACTTTACAAAGGAACCCTTGATGCGGGTACCAATTTAAATTTCTTTACAAAAGTGGGCGATTACCTGGGGCAGCAAAAACCTCAAAATTTTGCGGCTGTTAACTGGTGGGATGTTCAATTTAATTCGGTGTTCAGTTATGGTATGCTGGACAATTTTGACATGACATTAATGTGGCGTATGTATCAGGATACCAACCGGGGTGGGGGCAATCTGGATAATGAGTATAATGTTCCGGAGGATATTTTTCTGGATTTTAAAACCGGCTCCTGGGGATTAAATAACAATCGTTTTAACGTGGGTTTGCTGGGTTCATTAAGAATACCTACCAAGAAGACATACAATTATTTCTTTGAACCCTATACTGCCGGATCGGTTGAATATGGATTTACCGGGCTCGTCTCATTTTTCAATGACCCTTATTTGCATGACCGTAGTTTCAGTCTTCATTTGAATCTCGGGTGGTATAACCATAATGATGCCGGAAAGGTATTATTTGAAACCCCGACCAAGGTCTTTAAAGCCAGCGGGAATGCCACTGAATTGCAATATGGTCTTGCCTTCAGTTATCCCACCGAACTGTTTGATCTCAATCTGGAATGGTGGGGAATCCGGTTCAATAACCGGCCCAATACCATGGCGTACAGCCGGGAAGATTTCATGTACGTAACGCCGTCTGTCCGCTTTAAACCCAATCCCTGGTTTAATTTCAATCTGGGTTTGGATGTACGTTTAAGTAAGGACGAAGATACTTCATCACCGTTGTTACCTTCCCCCAAAAGAAACCTGAATCTCCCCAATTATCCTTCCTGGAGGCTGTACCTGGGAATGACCTTCAGATTGTTGCCGTGGGGTGGCGGGTATGGGAGTGAAAAACCCGGACGGTCCAAGGTGGATTTCTACGAAAGCCTTTTAAAGGATACCAAACGGTCTGAAAAAATAGAAGAAGAATTGCGCCGTCTGCGAAAAGAAAGGGAACAGGCGGAAAAGGAACTGGAAGAACTTCGCCAAATGCTGGAAGAAGAAGGGAAATAAAATAAGCTGATTAATAAAAATATACGGTCCCTCAGGGCAGGCTCTGAGGGACTTTTTTTTCTCCGGATATGAATAAACATAAGAACGAACAGGAAATATTTTCTTTGCTCAGAGATGTACGGGATGCAGCCCTGGCTCTTTATTCCCATTTCCGCGTGGGTGCGGTGCTGGTGACCAGAAAAGGTACACGGTACACCGGGCATAATATTGAAAGCAGTTCTTATGGATTAACCATATGTGCGGAAAGAGTAGCCATCTTTAAAGCTCTCTCAGAAGGAGAGAGGGAATTTGATCGGATTTATATTCTGGCCGAGAATAATGAATATTGCCCGCCCTGTGGAGCCTGCCGCCAGATTTTAAATGATTATGCTCCGGGAATTGAAGTGGTGCTGGTGAAAGAAGACGGGCAGAAAAAATCAATTAACATAAGAGCCTTATTGCCGGAGGCCTTCGATCAGCAGCAACTCATGAAGAAAAAAAAGTAAATGCACCGCTTCTGAGTCCCTTTATTTCTGTTTATTTGAAATTTCTACCGCATTACAGACTATTTATATTGACTGAATGGGCATTCCTTTTTATATTCCAAGGAAAAGAACAGGAGTGATCTGGTATGTCAATCAGCGCTTATGCCTTAGTGAGAATCTCGCCAAACAAGGTGAAAAACGTTGTCCAGGAAGCTGAGAAGATTCCGGGGGTAAAAAACGTTCATCCTGTAACCGGTCCTTATGATGCCATCGTGTTTCTGGAGGCTGCGGACATGAAGGAACTGGGAAAAGTCGTCTTGGCTGAAATTCACAGTTTAGAGGGAGTTATTGATACCACAACCTGTCTGGTTGTTGAATATTGACGTAACCCAATGCTACCTTCTTTACAAACATGCAAGGTATGGTGGTGGATAACCATCATACCTTGCTTTTCTTGGCGGAGTTGAATCAAAGGAAAATCATTAAAATTTATCTGTTGTTTTTATGATCACTAAATCTTTTTTAAAGCAAGTTTCAGGTCCGTGATGATATCGTAAGGATCTTCCAATCCGACTGACAGCCGGATTAATCCTTCTGAAATTCCTACTTCTTTTAACTCTTCCTCACTGTAAGTGGAGTGAGTCATGGAGGCGGGATGTTCGATAAGAGAATCACAATCTCCCAGACTGACTGCAAGGGTAATCAAACCTACACTGTTCATTAATTTTTCACCGGCTGACCGGCCTCCCTTCACTTCAAAAGTAATCATACCTCCGAATTTCTTCATCTGACGGATAGCCAGTTGGTGCTGGGGATGAGTACTCAGACCCGGATATCGAACCCAGTTGATTTTAGGATGGAGTGAAAGAAATTTTGCGACTTCCAGGGCGTTTGTGCAATGCCTGTCCATTCTTACCGGAAGCGTCTTAAGCCCTCTAAGTAGCAGCCAGGCGTTCACAGGGCTTATCACGGCTCCCAGATCTCTCAGGATCTTGGCCCGCAGGTTAGTAATAAAATCGCGTTTTCCCACCACAATTCCGGCAACGGTATCGCCATGGCCACCAATATATTTAGTGGCGCTATGAATAACAATTTCCGCCCCCATTTCTATGGGCCGCTGTAGATAGGGGGTTGCAAAGGTATTATCGATTACCAGCGGTATATTATGCTTTCTGGAAATTTGTGCACATCCTTCTATATCGATCAGAGACAGGGTGGGATTAGCCGGACTCTCGATAAAGATGAGCCGGGTGTTATTGTCAATGGCATCTTCCACTTTACTGAGATCCGTTGCGTTTACTTCCTTCGTTCGGATATTCCACAGCGGTAACGTCTCTTTATACAGATTGTGAGTTCCGCCGTATACCGTATCGGTTGACACCAGATTATCGCCGCACCGGCACAGGGCCAGTATGATGCCGGAGATAGCACCCATGCCTGAAGAAAAACATAAGGCGGCTTCTCCTCCCTCCAGAACGGCCATTTCCCTTTCCAATGCAGCCTGGGTTGGATTTCCCAAACGGGTATAAAAATATCCGTCCTCCTCACCAGCGAATAGGGCTGCCCCCTGTTGGGCACTCTTAAAGGCAAATGTGGAACTCTGGTAAATAGGAACCGAAACTGCACCTGTCTGGGGATCCACGCCTCCGGAACCATGCACGCACAGGGTGGCAAATTTCGCTTTGGATAAGTCAAATTTACTCATCATTCCCTCTTAACTTAAACTGAATTTCACTCTGTGTAATTCAGTTGTTTATAATTTTTTGATTACCATTAAGCTACCTGAAAAACAATTGACTTGAGAAATATATCACTCAGAAGATGAATTAATCAAGCCTAATCCAAAAGAAACAGCAGGAAATATCAACTGACCTGTATAAAATTATCAGATGCCCTTAAATAATCTTACCGCCTGTAATTGCGGGCACTCTATCTTAATCATAATCCTGAGATTATCAGGCGGCAAATGCCGGCAGAGTTTAATTTATACCCGGTATAAATCGCAGTTGGTCGGAGAAGAGAACGGCTGAAAAGTAAGTAATAAAAATTAGTCGAAACAGTACAGTACTGAAAGAAACCACCTTTGGCATCAAAATTGTCAATTTTGGAACTCAAAAATCTTTTGTTGGTTTATTTAGGCCGGGTTTAGGGGTAAGTAATATAAATTTGTGTGACTTATGCGAGAGATAACGGGGGTTTCAGTATTTTTTGTTTTTATGAGATTGGAAGGCGAGGTAAATCCGGAAATAATCCTGAATACTCTGTATAATTGAATTAATTAAAATATTTTTTTGTTGCCTTTATGATATTTTTTATTAAATTTATGGGCTTTATTTTAGGCAAGAAGGATTCTTCTTCCATGCCGATGTAGCTCAACTGGTAGAGCAACTGATTTGTAATCAGTCGGTTGGAGGTTCGAGTCCTCTCATCGGCTCTGACAGAAAATGCGATTATTGGGGAGGTAGCGAAGCGGTTAAACGCATCAGACTGTAAATCTGACGGCAGAAGCCTTCGGAGGTTCGAATCCTCCCCTCCCCACTGACGACAGCTCAAACGACTGGGTAAAGAGCGAGGGGTTGGTTAAAGAGGAAAAAAGTTGAGGCGGGGGTAACTCAATTGGTAGAGTCACAGCCTTCCAAGCTGTTGGTTGCGGGTTCGAGTCCCGTCTCCCGCTCTGCGTTCAGAGGATTTAGACAGTTTCTTCTGACGCATAATAAAGCCCACGTAGCTCAGTCGGTAGAGCACATCCTTGGTAAGGATGAGGTCACCGGTTCAACCCCGGTCGTGGGCTCTTTTCTTTTATGAGGGTTTTGACATAGATGAACGAAAAATTCACAGTTTAATTAAAGGTAACTATTGGAGGATCACTAAATGGCTAAGCAAAAATTTGAACGCAACAAGCCGCACGTAAATGTTGGAACTATCGGTCATGTGGATCATGGTAAAACGACATTAACTGCCGCAATGACTATGTATCTGGCGAAACGGGGTCTTGCCGATATCCGCACGTTCGATAGTATTGATAATGCGCCTGAGGAAAAAGAGCGTGGTATCACCATTGCGACAGCCCACGTGGAATATCAGACTGAAAAAAGACATTATGCACACGTTGATTGTCCCGGACATGCTGACTATATCAAAAATATGATCACCGGCGCCGCCCAGATGGATGGCGCAATTCTGGTGGTGAGCGCAGCGGATGGTCCCATGCCTCAAACCAGAGAACACATCCTGCTGGCCCGCCAGGTAAATGTTCCCAGCATTGTGGTTTTTCTTAACAAGGTGGACCAGGTGGACGATCCTGAATTACTGGATCTGGTGGAACTGGAAATCCGGGAACTGCTCTCTAATTATGAATTCCCGGGAGATGACATTCCTATTATCAAGGGGAGTGCTCTGGAAGCGATGAATAATCCTGACGATCCGGAAAAAACCAAATGTATTAAGGAACTTCTGGATGCTGTCGACAGCTACATTCCCACCCCGGCACGTGATGTGGACAAACCATTCCTGATGCCGGTGGAAGACGTTTTTTCCATCACCGGCCGTGGAACGGTGGGGACAGGCCGTGTTGAACGTGGAAAAGTTAAGGTGGGAGAGGAAGTAGAGATTGTTGGAATGGGTGCTCACCGTAAAACGGTGGTTACCGGAGTTGAAATGTTCCGCAAGTTACTGGATGAAGGTATGGCCGGTGATAATGTGGGACTCCTGCTGCGTGGTGTGGAGAAAGATGAGCTGGAGCGCGGTATGGTGGTGGCCAAACCCGGTTCCATTACGCCTCACACCAAATTCAAAGCTCAGGTATATGTGCTGAAAAAAGAGGAAGGCGGTCGGCATACTCCGTTCTTTAATAATTACAGACCGCAGTTTTACTTCAGAACCACTGATGTTACCGGCAGCATTACATTGCCGGATGGAGTGGAAATGATCATGCCCGGTGATAACGTTGTTATGACCGTGGAATTGCTGAAACCGATTGCCCTGGAAAAAGAGCTCAGGTTCGCAATTCGTGAAGGTGGTCGCACCGTGGGCGCCGGAGTTGTAACTGAAATTATTGAATAATTAAACTTAACCGCGGAGTCCAAGGTGCGTGACATTATAACGCTTGAATGTGCAGTTTGTAAGCAAAGGAATTATTCCACCACAAAGAATAAGCGCCTGCATCCGCAGCGGGTGGAATATAAAAAGTTTTGTCCTTTTTGCAATAAACATACGGAACATAAAGAGACGAGATAAAACCTGTTGATTGGGCACAGGCCTGTAGCTCAACTGGCTAGAGCACCGGTCTCCAAAACCGGGGGTTGGGGGTTCGAGTCCCTCCAGGCCTGCTGGCAAATCAGGAACAAGTTTTAAGAGGTTAAGGAAAGAATCGTGTTATGATTAAAAAAGCGAAACAGTTTATTGAGGATGTGAGAGTGGAAATGAAGAAGGTGGTGTGGCCCGAACGGGATCAGTTAATTAATTCGACGGTGGTGGTGGTGGTCATATCCGCATTGTTTACCCTGTTCATTTTCTTCGCAGATACAATTATATCGCGTATTGTAAACATCTTGTACTAATTCTTGAAGGCATGATGAATAATACAGAGAAAAAATGGTATACATTACGGGTTTATTCCGGACAGGAAACCAAGGTAAAGGCCCATCTGGAAAATGAAATCAAATTTAAGGGCCTGGAAGAGCGCTTCGGTCGGGTTGTTGTACCTTCCGAGCCGGTACTGGAAATGCGGGAAGGTAAAAAACGCTTAAAAATCCGGGTATTTTTTCCCGGCTATCTGCTGGTTGAGATGGTTCTGGATATCCAGACAGCACATCTGGTTCAGGAGACACCGGGCATCATCAGTTTTGTGGGACCCAAAAATCATCCTACCGAAGTAAGACCGGAAGAGATGGAGGCGGTGCTTCGCAAAATTGAACGAAAAGATACCGAAGTGGAACGGGTGGAAGTTCCCTTCAGAGTGGGGGACGCGATACGGGTTAATGATGGCCCCTTTGCTGATTTTACCGGAATCATAGAGGAAGTTAACGAAGAAAAAAAGAAAGTAAAAGTATCAGTCAGTATTTTCGGCAGACCCACACCGGTCGAACTGGATTTTTTACAAATAGAACAGGAGAAATAGAGGTAAATGCAATATGGCAAAGAAAATAGCAGCCTATATTAAACTTCAAATTCCTGCCGGGCAGGCTAATCCTTCTCCACCTGTCGGCCCTGCTTTAGGTCAGCATGGTGTAAATATTATGGAATTCTGCAAAGCATTTAATGCCCGGACTCAGGAAAAAGCCGGATACATCATTCCGGTGGTCATTACGGTATACGCAGATCGATCGTTCAGTTTTATCACCAAAACACCCCCGGCTTCCACTCTTTTGTTGAAGGCAGCAGGACTGGACAAAGGATCCGGTGAACCGAATTTGAACAAAGTCGGCAAAGTGACATCAAAGCAGGTTGAAGAAATTGCGAAAACAAAAATGCAGGATTTAAATGCCGCCAGTCTTGAGGGCGCTATGCGAATTATTGAGGGAACGGCAAGAAGTATGGGTATTGAAGTCGAGTAATTCTAGTGAGGTGTCAATGAAAAGGCGAAGTAGAAGGTATGATAATTTAAGTAAGCTCATCGAAAAAAGAGAATATTCTCTGGATGAGGCTGTGAATTTACTGAAGAGGACTGCTCAGGCAAAATTTGACGAATCCGTTGAGATTGCTGTGCGGTTGGGAGTTGATCCTCGCCGGGCTGAACAGGCTGTTCGCGGCACGGTTTCCCTGCCTCATGGATTGGGAAAACCAGTCAGAGTCCTGGTCATTACAAAAGGTGTAAAAGCGGAACAGGCAAAAAAAGCTGGTGCAGATTATGTGGGTTATGAAGAGTACCTGGAAAAAATTGAAAAAGAAAACTGGCTGGAATTTGATGTACTGGTGGCCACTCCGGATGCTATGAAAGACCTGGGGAAATTGGGACGTGTTTTGGGTCCCCGCGGTTTAATGCCCAATCCCAAAAGTGGCACAGTAAGCCAGGAAATTGAACAGACAGTCCGCGAAATTAAAGCCGGAAAAATAGATTTTCGGGTGGATAAAGCCGGTATCATTCATTCCAGTGTCGGGAAAGCATCGTTTGACCCGGATAAACTGAAGGAAAATATAAAATCTATTCTTCAGACCATTATCCGGATGAAGCCGGCCACGGCAAAAGGTACCTATCTCCGCAGCATTCATATTTCCAATACCATGGGACCGGGAATCAGATTGGTATCAAATGCCCAGGAATTTCAAGAATAACAGATAAAGGTTGAGGTAGAGCATTATGACGACACCGCAGAAGGAACAATTAGTAGACGAAATGAAAGATAAATTCGGACGTGCGGTAGGTATTTTTCTGGTCGATTTCACTGGAATGGATGTGAATACTACCAACGAACTCCGCAAAAACTTACGCGATTCAAAGGTTGAATATCGTGTGCTAAAAAATACGCTGGCAAAGCTTTCATTTGAGAAAGCCGGTATTGATGGTATGACCGAATTCCTCAAAGGCGTGAATGCCTATGCCATCAGTTATGATGATCCAACTCTTCCCATTAAGGTTTTACTGAAAAACAAAGAATTTAAGGATAAATTAAAACTCAAAGCTGCTCTGTTTGAAGGACAGGTAGTCGGTTCGGACAGAGTAGGAAATCTGGCAACGCTTCCCTCCCGGCCGGAACTTTTAGGACAGCTGGTGGGGATGTTGAATTCTCCAATGACGAAATTGGTAAGTACCTTAAATGGTGCCATGTCTAAATTTGTGTATACATTAAAAGCATTGGAAGAAAAAAAGAAATAATTAATTCATAACGCATTTTTAATTGGAGGTAATGTTAAAATGGCTGAAGTAACCCGTGCACAAGTTCTTGAATATCTCGGAAAAGCGACGATGTTGGAAGTCTCAGAACTGGTGAAAGACATCGAAGAAAAATTCGGCGTGACTGCCGTTGCTCCCGTCGCTATGCCTGTCCCTGGCGCTGGCGCCACAGCAGGTGCAGCTGAGGCTGCTGCAGAGGAAAAAACGGAATTTGATGTCGTCCTCAAAGAAATCGGATCTCAGAAAATCCAGGTAATTAAAGTCGTCCGCGCCCTTACCAATCTGGGGCTGAAGGAAGCGAAAGATTTAGTTGAGTCCGCTCCAAAAGCCATTAAGGAAGGAGTCTCAAAAGCCGAAGCCGAGGATATCAAGAAGCAATTGACTGAGGTTGGCGCCACCGTCGACATTAATTAATGTTTTAAAATCCTTGAAACGAAGTAAAGCGAGGTAGCTTCTTTGAAAGAAACAAAATTAATTGAAAGAGAATACTTCTCAAAAATTCCTACTATTGCCCAATATCCTGATCTGCTGGATATTCAACGTAGTTCCTTTCAGGAATTTTTACAGGAATCGGTTCACCCGGATAAGCGGGAAGATAAGGGTTTGCAGGCAGTTTTTCAGGCCACTTTCCCAATCGTTGACAGCCGGGAAAATTTTATTCTCGATTTTGTGGAATATTATATAGATAAACCCAAATACAACGTGCGGGAATGCCGGGAAAGAGGGCTATCCTATGCAGTACCCCTCAAGTCAAAACTGCGTCTTTCCATTAAGGATTTAACCGGAGAAACGGAAAACTATACGGAAACAATTGAACAGGATGTTTATCTGGGTAACCTTCCTTATATGACCGAACACGGGACATTTATCATCAATGGTGCGGAACGGGTAATCGTCAATCAATTACACCGCGCACCGGGTGTGTTTTTTGATGAGAGTATTCATCCGAACGGGACAAAAATATTTTCCGCCCGGGTAATTCCTTTCCGTGGAAGCTGGGTTGAGTTCATGACGGATGTTAATGATATCCTACACGTGTACATAGATCGCAAAAAGAAATTTTATGTGACGACTTTTCTCCGTTCACTCGGCTACGCCACAGACCGTGAAATTCTGGAGCTGTTTAACCTGATTGAAGAGGTCGATCTGAAAAAAACGGATACCCTCAACCTTATCGGCCGGAAAACGGTTGAAGATATTGTTAATGAAACCACCGGTGAAGTCTTGATTGAAGTGGGTACCGTTCTGGATGAGGAAAGTGTTGAAGCGCTGAAAGCCAGCGGAATAAAGATGATCCGCCTGCGGCAGCCCAATGATCCAACCATGCCCCATCTGATTCTGAATACTTTGGAAAAAGATGATGCCAAGGATGAAGAGACTGCATTGCGGAAAATTTACGGTCTGTTACGCTCCGGAGAGCCACCGGATCTGGAAACGGCCAAAGGGTTGCTGGATAAAATGTTTTTTAATGATAAACGGTATGAACTGGGCAAGGTTGGACGATATCGTCTCAATAAAAAGCTGGGACTGAAAGTAGATGTTGAAAACACCGTTCTGACCCGGGAAGATTTTATTGAGATCATTAAGTATCTAATCGATTTGAGAGAAGGGAAAAAGACTACTGATGACATCGATCATCTGGGAAATCGTCGCGTCCGAACGGTGGGAGAACAATTATCCTCCCAGATGAATCTTGGTCTCACGCGTATGGCTCGCACCATCAAGGAACGCATGAATCTTGGGGATTCAGAGACGATTACGCCACAGGAACTCATAAATGCGCGGGCAATCACCTCAGTGATAAATACCTTTTTCGGTACTTCCCAGCTTTCTCAGTTCATGGATCAAACCAATCCGCTGGCTGAATTAACCCACAAGCGCCGTATGAGTGCTCTGGGTCCGGGCGGGTTAACCCGGGAACGTGCCGGTTTTGAAGTCCGCGACATTCATTATACTCACTATGGTCGTCTCTGCCCTGTGGAAACTCCTGAAGGTCCTAATATCGGGCTGATTTCTTCATTATGCGTTCTGGCCAGGGTGAATGAATTCGGATTTATTGAAACCCCTTATCGCAAAGTCGAGAAAGGGAAGATTACCGATGAAATTGAATATCTTTCTGCTGATGATGAAGAACGAACGGTAATTGCCCAATTTAATGCCCCGGTAGATCCCAAGTCCCGCAAGTTTGAAAATGACCTGATCAAAGTCAGGCAGCGGGGGGATTTTGTGCTTTCGGGCCCGGATGGTGTGCAGTACATCGATGTTGCATCCAATCAGATTGTTTCGCCAGCCGCGTCGCTTATTCCGTTCCTGGAACATGATGATGCCAACCGCGCCCTGATGGGATCTAACATGCAACGCCAGGCGGTGCCGGTTATCCGCCCGGAAACCCCCATAGTGGGTACCGGTATGGAAGGGAAAGTGGCCTTGGACTCCGGTGCGGCTATCGCGTCACCGGTGGATGGGGTGGTGGAAACCGTTGATTCGGAAAAAATTATTATTCGGGTTGATCCGGGTACCGTGGAAGATGTGCGTCAGGTATTAACGGGGGATGCGCAGAAAGTACATTTCGATCTTTTGAAGTTTGTAAGAACAAATCAGAACACCTGTATCAACCAGCGACCTCTGGTGAGCGAAGAGGAGCGCGTGAAGAAAGGGCAGCCCCTGGCGGATGGGCATGCCACAGATCGCGGTGAACTGGCATTGGGACGAAATATTCTGGTGGCATTCATGCCATGGAATGGATACAATTTTGAAGATGCCATCGTTATTTCTGAGCGAATCGTACGGGATGATGTTTTTACCTCTGTTCATATTGAAGAATTTGAAACCCAGGTTCGTGATACCAAACGGGGTGAGGAAGAACTTACCCGCGAGATTCCAAACGTCAGCGAAGAGGCCACTAAGAATCTGGATGAATCCGGCATTATCCGCACCGGTGCCGAAGTCAGTTCGGGAGCTATTCTGGTTGGGAAAGTAACACCGAAAGGCGAAACCGAGCCTACTCCGGAAGAAAAACTTCTGAAGGCTATCTTCGGAAGTAAAGCCGGTGACGTGAAAGATGCCAGTCTCAAATTACCTTCCGGTATGGAAGGCATTGTCATAGATACCAAGCTTTTCTCCCGTAAGAAAAAAGATCCGAAGACCAAAAAAGAAGATAAAAAGAAGATTGATGAATTGGAAAAATTGGCAGAGGAAGAGCAGAAGAAGATCAAGGAAAGATTGTACGACTACCTGGAGAATAAATTTGGTAAAACGGCCACCCTGGGTGTAAAGACCAAAGCGGGAAAATATATTGTTAAATCGAAAGAAAAGATTTCCCGGAAAAATTTGGAGAAGACAGAGATAGAACTTATCGATTACCTGGAACCGTGGTTTGATAAGAGCGATCTGAATGATGAAGTGCGGAGAGCTTTTGCGGAATACAAAAGCCTCATGCGGGACCTGGATAATGATGTTCGTACCGAAAAATATAAGATTATGATTGGCGATGAATTACCCCCCGGTATCGTCCAGCTGGCTAAAATCTATGTTGCCCAGAAGAGAAAAATTAAGGTGGGCGATAAAATGGCCGGACGACACGGTAATAAAGGTGTAGTAGCCCGGGTGGTGCCGCTGGAAGATATGCCTTTTTTGCCTGATGGAACTCCGGTGGATATCGTTCTGAATCCGCTGGGTGTGCCATCGCGTATGAATCTTGGGCAGATCTTTGAAACCACCCTCGGATGGGCGGGTAAAATTCTTGATAAATTCTATGCCACCCCCGTTTTTGATGGTGCTGTTTTTGATGAAGTGACCGGGGAAATGAAGAAAGCAGGATTACCTGTTTCCGGAAAGATGAAGCTCTTTGACGGACTGACGGGAGAGCCCTTTGATCAGGAAGTAGGGGTTGGATTTATCTACATGATGAAGCTTTCTCATATGGTGGATGACAAAATACATTCACGTTCCATCGGACCCTATTCACTGATTACTCAGCAGCCTCTGGGAGGCAAAGCCCAGTTCGGCGGGCAGCGTTTCGGGGAAATGGAAGTTTGGGCTCTAGAAGCCTATGGCGCCGCCTACACATTGCAGGAAATTCTTACTTACAAGAGTGATGATGTGCAGGGGCGTACCAAGGTTTATGAAGCGATTGTGAAAGGAGATAACCTCTCCGAGGCCGGTCGGCCGGAATCTTTTAATGTTTTGGTGAAAGAGCTCCAGGGACTCGGCTTAGATGTTAAGGTTGAATAATAAGATGACAAAGCAGGCATTTTTTATTCACAATAAAAAAGGAAAATCCATCTATGAATAGATTAGATGTCAAAGAAAGGTTTGGTCCGAATAACCTTTCCAGGAAGGGACAGATTTCAAAAATTTCTATCGGTCTGGCGTCTCCGAATGCCATCCTTGAAAAAAGTTATGGCGAAGTAACCAAACCTGAAACAATAAATTATCGGTCCTTCAAACCGGAAAAAGATGGTCTTTTCTGTGAGAAGATTTTCGGACCGGTGAAGGATTGGGAATGTCACTGCGGCAAGTATAAACGTATACGCTACAAAGGTATTATTTGTGACCGCTGTGGTGTTGAAGTGACCACTAAAGCCGTCAGACGTGAACGGATGGGTCATATCAGCCTGGCTGTGCCAATTGTACATATCTGGTATTTCCGTTCCACGCCCACAAAAATTGGGTACCTGCTCAACATTTCTCCCAAGTATCTGGAGAAAATTATCTATTATGAAGCGTATGTGGTTATCCAGCCCGGCAAGACCAGTTTCAAAGTCGGTGACGTACTAACAGAAGAAGAATACATGAATGTTCTGGAAGGTTTATCTCCGGAGGAAAGAAATCTGCCGGAAGAAAATCCTGACAGATTTGTCGCAGGTATGGGTGGTGAAGCTATTCGCGAAATGCTTCGGCGGATTGATATTGAAGAACTTTCTGAAGAACTGCGAAATGTTCTGAAAACTGAAAAATCAAAACAGAAAAAATATGAAGCGCTTAAACGTCTCAAAGTAGTGGAAGCATTTCGTACCCGGGAAAACGGTGAATTAAAGAATAAACCGGAATGGATGGTGATGGATGTTATCCCTGTAATACCCCCGGAATTGCGTCCGCTGGTTCCGCTGGAAGGCGGCAGATTTGCTACCAGTGATCTTAATGATCTTTACCGCCGGGTCATCATTCGCAACAACCGGCTCAAGAAATTGATCGATATCAAAGCTCCTGAGGTAATTCTCCGTAATGAAAAAAGGATGCTTCAGGAATCGGTAGATGCCCTTTTTGACAATACCAAGAGGACGACGGCTGTGCGCAGTGACGGCAATCGTCCCCTGAAATCTCTCTCTGATATGCTTAGAGGTAAACAGGGCCGATTCCGTCTGAATCTTCTTGGAAAGAGGGTGGACTACTCGGGACGTTCAGTAATTGTGGTGGGTCCGAAATTAAAACTTTATGAATGTGGTTTGCCGAAGGAAATGGCCGTCGAACTTTTCAAACCTTTTATTATCAGAAAACTGCAGGAAAGAAAAGTTGTTAAAACGGTTAAAAGCGCCAAGCGAATCGTTGAAAAACGTGATGCCATCGTGTTCGAGGTGCTGGAAGAGATCGTTGGTGAACATCCTGTTCTTCTGAACCGGGCACCCACACTCCACCGCCTGGGTATTCAGGCATTTCAACCGGTGCTGATTGAAGGAAAAGCCATTGAGATTCATCCGTTGGTTTGTGCAGCTTTCAATGCAGATTTCGATGGTGACCAGATGGCCGTGCACATTCCTCTGTCGTATGAGGCGCAAATGGAAGCGCGGCTGTTAATGCTCTCTTCTCATAATATTCTTTCTCCAGCTAATGGCCGTCCTCTGGCCGTGCCGTCACAGGATATGGTTCTGGGTTGCTATTATGTAACCAAGGATAGAGCTGGCGAGAAGGGGGAAGGCAAAGTATTTTCTTCTCAGCAGGAAGTGATTATTGCTTATAATGATAAAAAAATTGGACTTCATGCCAACATCAAAGTCCGGATAAACGGTGAACTGATTGAAACCACTATTGGCCGTGTTATATTCAATCGTATTGTCCCGTCCGAGATGGGATTTATCAATTATACCCTGACCAAGAAGAACCTGGAAAGTCTGATTTCCCAGGTGATGAAGAATATCGGCAACCTGGGAACGGTGAGGTTTCTGGACAATCTCAAGGAGCTAGGATTCCGTTATTCCACCCTGGCAGGTTCCAGTATCGGGCTTGATGATATCGTGATTCCCGAGAACAAGGAAAAAATAATTACTCAGGCTTATGATGAGGTTCGTCAGCTGGAAAATCAGTACCAGATGGGTATTATCACCGATGGTGAACGATATAATAAAGTAATTGATATCTGGACCCGTGTCACCGAGCAGGTATCCGCAGAATTATTCAAAATTCTGAAGGATCACAAAGACGGTTTCAACTCCCTGTATATGATGTCCGATTCCGGTGCCAGAGGAAGTAAGGAACAGATCCGGCAGCTAGCAGGAATGCGCGGTCTGATGGCAAAACCTCAAAAAACACTTACCGGGCAGACCGGTGAAATTATTGAAAACCCGATTACCGCCAATTTCTTTGAAGGATTAACGGTTCAGGAATATTTTATTTCCACGCACGGAGCCCGAAAAGGTCTTGCGGATACGGCGCTAAAAACAGCTGACGCCGGGTATCTGACTCGTCGTCTGGTAGACGTGGCGCAGGATGTGGTGATTACAGAATACGATTGCGGTACCATTCTGGGAATCGAAACCTATCCTATTAAGGAAGGTGAACGGGTGATTGAATCACTGGCAGACCGTGTTCTGGGACGTGTATCGGTGGATGATGTATTTGATCCGATTACCGGAGAACTGATTATCTCTGCCGGTTCTGTTATCGATGAAGAAAAAGCGATCATGATCGAAGAATCATCTATTGAATCCATTAAAATCAGGTCGGTATTAACCTGTGAAGCAGAACGCGGGGTTTGTGGTCTCTGTTACGGCCGAAATCTGGCGACCGGGCGACTTGTGACTATAGGAGAGGCAGTCGGTATTATGGCAGCGCAGAGCATCGGCGAACCAGGCACACAGCTTACTCTCAGGACTTTCCATATCGGTGGTATTTCCGGACGCATTGCAGCGCAATCCCAGGTATTCGCCCGTTTTGATGGAAAAGTGAAAACTGAGAACCTGCGGGTGCTGGAAGGCGAAGAACAGGATGAGGAAGGTAATGTTGTTCCCAAGACCGTATCCATCGGGCAATATGGAAAGATTCATATTCTGGATGGACAGGAGCGTTCGGTGGTTAAGTATACGGTTCCGGCCGGTGCCAATGTGAAGGTAAAAGACGGAGAAGAAGTTAAGAAGGGTGAGGTTCTGTTTGAATGGGATCCTTATTCCACCGTAATTCTGTCTGAGAAAGCAGGAGTAATAAAGTTTGTGGATATCGTTGAAAATGTTACTGCCCGTGAAGAACTTGATGAGCATACCCTTCAGAAACAGCGGGTGATCATCGAATCCCGAAACAAGAATTTAAGTCCCCATATTAAAATTGTGGATGATGAGGACAATGAGATCTTGACTCATATTTTACCGGTCAAGGCACAGATCCGGGTAAGTGATGGCCAGAAAATAAAAGCCGGCGCAGTGATTGCCAGGATCCCGCGCGAGATTGGTAAAACCAGGGATATCACCGGTGGTCTGCCGCGGGTGGCGGAGCTCTTTGAAGCACGGAAACCCAAAGAACAGGCTATTGTCAGCGAAATTGATGGTATGGTACGGTTCGGTACTATTAAGCGCGGTATCCGTGAAATAATTGTGGAAGGAACGCTGGAAAAGAAGAAATATCAGGTGCCGTATAGCATGCACGTGCTGGTTCATAATGGAGATTATGTAAAAGCCGGGGAGATGCTCACGGAAGGTTCCATTGCCCCACAGGACATATTGCAGATTCTGGGACCCAACAAAGTGCAGGAGTACCTGGTGAATGAAATCCAGGAAGTATACCGGTTGCAGGGTGTGAGCATTGACGACAAACATATCGAAGTCATTGCACGCCAGATGATGCAGCGGGTGCGAGTGCTGGATCCTGGAGACACCCGGTTCCTGGAAGGTGATACCATCAATAAGGTGTTCTTCAAGGATGAAAATGAAAAGATCCGCAACAAGGTGGTTATCACCGAACCGGGAGATTCCCGCTTCAGGAAAAGGCAACTGGTTGATAAACTCAAATTTGAGTATACAAACAGGCAATTACAAAAAGCCGAAAAGAATCTGGCCGAGGCACGCGATGCCGAACCGGCTACTTCCGAACCGATTCTTCTGGGCATTACTCAGGCTGCTCTTACAACAGACAGTTTCATCAGTGCGGCATCCTTCCAGGAGACCACCCGTGTTCTCACGGAAGCGGCGGTTGCCGGAAAAGTGGACTTTCTGTTTGGATTGAAGGAGAATGTTATTGTAGGTAATCTTATCCCGGTCGGTACCGGTATGAAGAAATTTGAACAGCTTCATATTGATATAAAAACCGAAGCCGGAAAAGAGGCTGAAGTAACTGAACCGGTGCCTGTCAAGTAATATGCATTTTTAAAAATGCATTGTAAAAACAGGGTATATTTATTAACTTTTAAGTCTGTGGTTTTTTGAAACATTACTTAGGAGGCTTCATTGCCAACGATTAATCAGCTCATTCGGTACGGCCGAAAACAGGTGGAAAAAAAGAACAAAGCTCCGGCACTGGGCGGTTCACCGCAAAAACGGGGTGTTTGTACACGAGTGTACACCACTACCCCCAAAAAACCGAATTCAGCGTTGCGGAAAGTAGCCCGTGTGCGGCTGACTAATGGTATCGAGGTAACCGCTTATATTCCCGGTGAAGGACATAATCTGCAGGAACATTCCATTGTCCTTATCCGTGGCGGGCGTGTAAAAGATTTACCTGGTGTACGGTATCATATAATCCGAGGAACGCTGGATACCGGTGGCGTTAATGACAGAATGCAGAGTCGTTCCAAATATGGAACTAAGAGGCCCAAGAAATAAACGTAATTGAGGAACTTATGAGGCGTAGAAAAGCACCTGAACGAGAAGTATTGCCCGATCCGAAATACAAGAGTGAACTAGTTAGCAAGTTTATTAACGGCCTGATTTTGAAGGGCAAAAAAAGTAAGGCGGAGACCATTTTTTATACCGCCATGGACCTTATCGAAGAGAAGATGAAACAGGATCCTCTGGCAGTATTCAAGAAAGCCATGGATAATACTGCTCCGATTCTGGAGGTCCGTTCACGCCGTGTTGGCGGTGCTACTTATCAGATTCCGGTAGAGGTTCGTGAAAAACGACGGCGTTCACTGGCCATCCGTTGGCTGGTGGGATTTTCCAAAAAGCGTTCCGAGAGAACCATGGCAGAACGTCTGGCAAATGAACTCATGGCTGCCTTTAAAAATGAGGGCACGTCCGTAAAAAAGAAAGAAGATACACACAGAATGGCAGAGGCCAACAAGGCTTTTGCACATTTCAGGTGGTAAGTTTTTGACCTGAGGTTTGAAGTAAATGGCGGCGAGATTTCCATTAGAAAAAACGAGAAACATTGGTATTATGGCCCACATTGATGCGGGAAAAACTACCACTACCGAACGTATTCTCTATTATACCGGGCGCCTGCACCGCATGGGTGAAGTTCATGAAGGATCTACAGCCATGGATTGGATGGAACAGGAAAAGGAGCGCGGAATCACTATTACTTCCGCTGCCACTACCTGTTCCTGGAGAGATTATCGGATAAATATCATTGACACACCCGGCCATGTGGATTTTACGGCGGAAGTTGAAAGATCTCTGCGGGTACTGGATGGGGCGGTCGCCTTGTTCTGTGCCGTCGGCGGTGTGGAACCACAGTCCGAAACGGTGTGGCGCCAGGCAGATCGGTACTTGGTGCCGCGCATTGCCTTTGTCAATAAAATGGACCGGATCGGAGCTGATTTTTATAATGTGCTGGATATGATTAAAATCCGGCTGGGTGCCAAACCGGTTGCTTTGCAGATTCCACTGGGAGAAGGGGACTTATTTACCGGTCTGGTAGATCTGGTTAAGATGAAAGCGGTTATCTATGACGAAACCAGTCTGGGATCTACCTGGATTGAACAGGAAATACCGCGAGATCTGCAGTCGAAAGTTGATGAATACCGGACGCATCTTATTGAGGTTGCATCAGAATATGATGATCATTTAATGGAATCTTACCTTGAAGGCAAGGAAATTACCGGGCAGCAGATTAAAGCCGCCATCCGCATCGGTACCCTGAAATGTGACATTGTACCGGTTCTGCTGGGTTCTGCTTTTAAGAATAAAGGTATTCAGCGGCTGCTGGATGCGGTGATCGATTATCTTCCTTCTCCGGAGGACGTTCTGCCGGTTAAGGGAATCGATCCGCGATCCGAAAAAGAAGTGGTTCGCAAGGTTAGTGATGATGATCCTTTTACTGCACTGGCTTTTAAGATCATGACCGATCCCTATGTGGGCCGTCTAACGTATTTTCGGGTCTATTCCGGTATGGCAAAAAGCGGTTCATATGTTTTCAATGCCAATAACGGCAAGCGGGAACGGCTCGGACGGATTTTAAGGATGCATGCAAACCACCGGGAAGACGTCGAAATGGTAGCCACGGGTGAAATTGCGGCCGCGGTGGGTTTTAAAAATACCCGCACCGGGGAAACCCTTTCCGCACCGGATAAACCCATCATCCTGGAATCCATGCATTTTCCCGAACCGGTAATATCGGTTTCTATCGAACCGAAATCCAAAGTGGACCAGGAAAAACTGAGTGATTCATTAAGCAAATTGAGTGATGAAGACCCCACCTTTCGGGTTTCGTATGATGAGGAAACAGGCGAAACTCTGATCAGCGGAATGGGGGAATTGCACCTGGAAATCATAATTGATCGTTTGTTGAGAGAATTCAGGGTGGGTGCACGGGTTGGCAAACCGCAGGTTGCATATAAGGAAACGATCACCAGGGCGGTGGAGGCTGAAGGTAAGTTTATAAGGCAGTCCGGAGGAAGAGGTCAGTATGGTCATGTGGCCATCGAGGCCGAACCCAATACCAAAGGCGCCGGGTTTGAATTTGAAAATAAAATTGTAGGTGGAGTGATTCCCAAAGAGTTTATTCCATCGGTAAAGCAGGGTGTGGAGGAAGCTTTCAGAAACGGTGTTCTCGCCGGATACCCGGTGGTGGATGTGAAAGTACGGCTGATGGATGGCTCCTATCACGATGTGGATAGCAGTGAAATGGCATTTAAAATTGCCGGTTCCATGGCAGTAAAGAATGCCTTGAAAAAAGCCGGTGCAATTTTACTGGAACCCATTATGGAAGTGGAAATTGTAGTTCCTGAAGAATATCTGGGAGATGTTATCGGGGATTTAAATTCCCGGCGCGGAAAAGTGACCGGAATTCTTCCGCGTAAAGACGCCCAGGTCGTGGAATGCTTTGTTCCCCTGAGTGATATGTTCGGATATGCGACTTCATTACGTTCATTAACCCAGGGACGGGCGATTTACACCATGCAATTTGATCACTACGATATGATTCCGCAGAATATTGCGGACCAGATTATAGAAACTGTAGTAGGAAGAAAGATTAAAAAATAAAGGGTATGCAAGTGGCTGGTCAAAGTATACGAATTAAATTAAAAGCATATGATTATCATTTAATTGATAAGTCGGCAGAAAAGATAATTACTACGGCGAAGGCAACGGGTGCCTTAATCTCGGGACCGATTCCTCTGCCAACCAATCGGAGCGTGTTTACGGTTTTACGCTCACCCCATGTGGATAAGAAATCCAGGGAGCAGTTTGAACGCAGGATTCATAAACGTCTGATAGATATTCATAATGCGACGAATAAGACCATTGACCAGTTGATGAAACTGGAATTACCGGCCGGCGTGGATATCGAAATTAAAACCTGATTTGATACAGTGGAGATATAAAAAATGAGCGGTTTATTGGGTAAAAAAATTGGCATGACCAGAATTTTTGATGATGCAGGTAATGTTGTGCCCGTAACGGTAATAGAGGCAGGTCCCTGCTACGTTACCCAGGTTAAAACCTGTAAGACCGATGGATATGAGGCCGTACAGCTCGGCTTCGACGCTAAAAAGGAAAAAAAAGTAACCAAACCTCTGGCGGGACATTTCAGGAAAGCCAGTGTTCAACCGGTCCGGAAACTGAAAGAGTTTACTCCCTTTAGGGATCATGAATTAAAAGTGGGTGATGAAGTTAAAGTGGATATCTTCAAACCTGGAGACTGTATTAAGATTACCGGAACCAGTAAGGGACGGGGCTTTACGGGTGTTGTGAAACGCCATAATTTCAGGGGTGGGCCGGTGAGCCATGGACAGTCCGACAGGTTGCGGGCGCCGGGATCTCTGGGACAAAGTTCCGATCCGTCCCGCGTGTATAAAGGCTTGCGCATGGCCGGTCAAATGGGAAATGAACAGCTTTCTGTTTTAAATCTGCGGGTGGTGAAAGTAGATCCCGTTAACAATCTGCTGTTTATCAGAGGGGCGGTCCCCGGTGCGCGGAACAGTTATGTAGAGCTATATCATTCATAAGGAAAGCGAATAGAGGTTTTCGAATCATGGAACTCAATGTCTATAAAATCGATGGTACAAAAACAAATCAGAAAGTGAAACTGAATCCGGACGTTTTTGAAATTGTTCCTAATGAGCATGTTGTATATCTGGCGGTGAAGGCTTATCTGGCTAACCAGAGGCAGGGAACACATTCAACCAAAACACGCGCTGAGGTTTCCGGTGGGGGTGCCAAACCGTTCCGTCAGAAGGGTACCGGCCGTGCACGCCAGGGAACGATTCGTTCTCCTCATATGCCTGGTGGCGGAGTGGCTCATGGTACATCACCGCGGGATTACACCAAGAAGCTTCCCAAAAAAATCAGCAAACTTGCCCGGAAATCAGTACTCTCTGCAAAAGCCAAAGATCAGAAATTAATGGTTCTGGAAGATTTTGTCCTGGATGAAATCAAGACCGGGAAAGTACAGGAAATTCTGAACAATCTGAAACTTGATACCACGAATGTATTGTTTGTAACCAAAGATGTTGATAAGAATCTAATTCTGTCTTCTCGGAATATTCCATATACCAAAGTGCAGAGAGCACCGGAATTTTCGGTATATGAAATTCTGAATTCACAGTTTATCCTTTTTCAGAAAGGTGCAATTCAAGTGGTAAATGAGGTGTTAGCATGAAAGATCCGCGAGATATCATCATTCAGCCGGTTCTAACGGAAAAAGCGCTACGTTTAAAAGACAGTGTAAACCAGTATCTCTTCAACGTGGCGACAGATGCCAACAAGATTGAAATTAAAAACGCTATAGAAAAACGCTTTTCTGTTAAGGTTAAGAGTGTAAGAACGGAAAATGTAAAGCCCAAACCCCGGCAGAGATTTACCCGGGGCGGGCGTGTGAAGGGTTATACCTCTCACTGGAAAAAAGCCATTGTGACATTGAGTAAGGGTGACAAATTAGACTTCCTGGAAAACTTATAGTATGAGGATCGGAGCTTTATTATGGGTTTAAAAAAATATAAACCGGTAACAGCCGGAATTCGTTTTCGCATCGATCTGACCGGTGAGGGTATTTCAAAAGAGTTCCCGGAGAAATCCTTGCTGGAACCCAATCATCGTACCGGCGGCCGGAATAACCGTGGCCGTATTACTGCATTTCAAAGAGGCGGGGGACACAAGCGGCTTTACCGTGTGATAGATTTCAAGCGTAAAAAAGATAATGTTCCCGCCATAGTAAAGGCCATAGAATATGATCCTAACCGTACCTGCCGCATTGCCCTATTATATTATGCAGATGGGGAAAAGCGCTATATCATCGCTCCCAACAGCCTGAAAGCGGGCGACACGGTCATGTCAGGGCAGGATGCTGAAATCAGGACTGGCAATGCCATGCCCCTGGACCGGATTCCCCTGGGTATGGAAGTTCATAACATCGAAATGGTTCCGGGGAAGGGCGGTCAAATAGCCCGGAGTGCGGGCTCATCTGCTCAGTTGATGGCAAAAGAAGGTGATTTCGCTCTGGTGAAAATGCCCTCGGGTGAAATCCGGAAGTTTCGCTTAAACTGTTATGCCACCATCGGGCAGGTCAGTAATGTGGAGTGGAACAATGTTTCCCTCGGTAAAGCAGGAAGAAGCCGCTGGCTGGGACGCAGACCGAATGTCCGTGGGGTAGCCATGAACCCGATTGATCATCCCATGGGTGGCGGTGAAGGAAAATCATCCGGAGGCAGGCATCCCTGTTCTCCCTGGGGACAATTATCCAAGGGACTAAAAACCCGCAAGAAAACAAAAAAATCGGATGCGTTGATCGTTAAACGGAGAAATAAGTAGGAGTATTTATGGCCAGGTCCCTTAAGAAAGGTCCGTATATTGATTCAAATCTGATGCAGAAAGTTGAAAAGCTGAATGAAACCGGTCAGAAAAAGGTGATAAAGACATGGGCGCGGCGAAGCACAATTCCGCCTGAATTTGTAGGCCATACCATTGCAGTTCACAATGGAATAAAATTTATTCCGGTATATGTTACGGAAAATATGGTGGGCCATAAGCTGGGTGAGTTTGCCCTAACCAGGACATTCAGAGGGCATGCCGGGAAATCCGAGCGGACCACAAAAATTCAAAAGTAGATGTGGAGTCATAAATGGAAGCACAAGTAAAAGCGAGATTTTTAAGAACATCCCCGTTAAAAATGAGGCGGGTATTAAACCAGATAAAAGGACAGAATGTTGAAAAGGCTCTGAGTTATCTGCATTTCTCGCCCAAGCGGAGTGCGGATTTTATTGAAAAAGCGCTTCGTTCCGCCGTGGCCAATTTTCTGGAAGCTTATGAAGGAAAGAAAGTTACCGCTAAAGATTTGTATGTTAAACATGCCCGGGTAGATGGTGGACCGGTGCTTCGTCGTTTTCGGCCCATGTCTATGGGTCGGGTAGGGCGCGTGAGAAGGCGCACCAGCCATTTGACAATCGTTATTGAAGATAAAGAAAAAGCGAAAATGGAGGACAAACTTGGGTCAAAAAACTAATCCGATCGGATTTCGATTAGCAGTTACCAGAAACTGGGAATCCCAGTGGTTTGATGAAAAAAATTTTGGGAAGATGCTCAATGAGGACCTGCTGATTAAGCGGTACATTCGCAAGAGAATTCCGGATGGAGCGATTTCGAAGATTAAAATAGAACGTACGCCCAAAAAAGTTCTTCTGGAACTGAATACTGCCAGGCCGGGGGTGGTTATTGGCAAGAAGGGTGCGGAAGTCGATCAGTTGAAAGAGGAATTAAAAAAGCTGATCAACAAGGATGTTCAGATTAATATTAAAGAGATCAAACACCCGGAAATGGACGCATTATTAATATCGCAGAATATTGCCCGGCAGCTGGAGGGTAAAGTGTCCTTTCGCCGGGCCATGAAACGATCCATTACTTCTGCCATGCGGCTGGGAGCGGAAGGGATTAAAATGACCTGTTCGGGACGGTTGGCCGGTGCGGAAATGGCCCGGACCGAATCGTATAAGGAAGGGAGAATCCCGCTTCATACCCTACGCTCGGATATTGATTACGCCACCAGTACGGCCATCACCACTTACGGTTGCATTGGAGTAAAAGTGTGGATTTGCAATGGTACGGTTTTGGAAAGATAACAGTTTGAAGGAGAGAGTTTTATGTTAATGCCGAAGAGGGTAAAATATCGCAAGCAACAGCGCGGAAGAAACAGGGGAAAGGCACAGAACGGTAACACGGTTGCTTTCGGCCAGTACGGTTTGAAAGCCCTGGAAGCTCATTGGATTACCAGTCGGCAGATTGAAGCAGCTCGAATCGCCATGACCCGTTATATCAAACGTGGCGGTAAAGTGTGGATTCGGATTTTTCCGGATAAACCGGTAACCAAGAAGCCGGCGGAAACTCGCATGGGAAAAGGAAAGGGCGCTCCGGAATTCTGGGTAGCCGTAATTAAACCCGGTCGTGTTATGTTTGAAATTGAAGGTGTCTCGGAAGACGTGGCGATAGAAGCCATGAGACTCGCGTCTCATAAATTACCCATTAAAACCAGGTTTGTTTCTCGCGAACAGGCATGAGGTTGAAGCATCATGAAGATACAGGAAATGAGAGAATTACCCATTGAGGAGCTAAGGGGAAGGCTGGAAGATTTTAAAGATGAATTGTCAAACCTGAATATTCAGAAATCGACGCATCAGTTGGCAAATCCTAGTCGCATTAATTTAGTCAAGAAAAGTATCGCGAAAATCAAAACACTTCTACGTGAATACGAATTGGGAATTTCGAAGCCTAAAACAGAAACCAAAGAGTAGGTTGCACATAAATATGGACAGAGGAAACAGAAAGACCAGAATCGGGGTGGTTGTCAGTGATAAGATGGATAAGACAGCTGTTGTGGCAGTTGAGCGTTTAGTACAGCATCCCGTTTACAAGAAATTTATCAAGCGTACTTCCAAATTCAAGGCTCATGATGATAAGAATGAGTGCCAGATTGGTGATACGGTTAAAATTGCGGAAACGCGGCCACTCAGTAAGACAAAACGCTGGCGCGTGGTTGAAATTCTCGAAAAAGTTAAATAATTGGAGAAGTTGGAGTCCTTGTCATGATCCAGGAATATTCAAGACTAAATGTGGCTGACAATTCCGGTGCGAAGAAGGTAATGTGTATACGGGTTCTGGGTGGTTCGGAGCGACGGTATGCATCCGTCGGGGATATCATCGTGGTCAGTGTAAAAAGTGCGATTCCGAATGCACCGGTCAAAAAAGGTGAAGTATCCAGAGCTGTGGTGGTACGGACTAAAAAGGAAATCCGTCGGGCTGATGGAAGTTATATCCGGTTTGACGAGAATGCGGCGGTTTTGCTGAACGACCAGGGCGAACCGCGCGGTACGAGAATTTTCGGACCGGTTGCCAGGGAATTGAGGGAAAAAGATTTTATGAAAATTGTCTCCCTGGCACCTGAAGTATTGTAAAGAGGATGAATCAGATGAGAAAGATTGTAAAATCAGATAATGTATTAGTATTAAGCGGTAAATATGAGGGAAAAACCGGGAAAATACTTAAGGTTTTCCCTGACAAAAATCGGGCGGTAGTGGAAGGTGTAAATCTGATCAAAAAACATGCCCGTCCCACCCGAGATCTGCCGCAGGGCGGAATTATTGAGAAAGAAGCTCCGGTTCACATTTCAAATCTCAAAGTCATCTGCCCGAAGTGTAATCGTCCAACCCGGGTGGGTATCCGGATTCTGGAGGATAAATCAAAGGTACGCTATTGCAAACATCCGGAATGCGGGGAAATTATTTAATCAGGTGAAGGTTTGACTATGGAAAATTACAGGCCAAGATTACAGAAAAAGTTTTCGGACGAGATCACTGCTCAACTGATGAAACGTTTCGGGTATAAAAGTGTGATGCAGGTTCCGCGACTCACGAAGATCAACCTTAATATGGGAGTGGGTGAAGCTATTCAGGATCCAAAGACCCTGGAAAATGCCATGAATGACCTGGGTATAATTACCGGACAGAAACCTTATTACCGGACGGCGAAGAAGTCGATATCAAACTTCAAATTACGGCAGGGAATGAAAATCGGAACTGCTGTGACCCTGCGGGGAACACGAATGTATGAATTTCTGGACAGGTTCATTAACCTTGCGGTTCCACGGATCCGCGACTTCAGAGGATTGTCGGATAAATCATTTGATGGCCGGGGTAATTACTCGGTAGGCATTCAGGAGCAGATTATTTTTCCGGAAATCAATGTGGATAAAATTGACAAGATTCGTGGAATGAATGTTACATTTGTAACCGATGCCAAGAGCGATGAAGAGGCTTATGAGTTGCTGAAAGCATTCGGAATGCCATTTCGACAATAAAAAGGAGCAAGACGTTGGCAAAGAAATCATTAATGGCAAAGGCAAAAAAGAAGCCAAAATTTAAAGTGAGAGGATACAATCGCTGCCAGAGATGTGGCAGGCCCAGAGCCTATTACCGCAAGTTTGATCTCTGTCGGATTTGTTTCCGTGAATTAGCTAATAAAGGGGAAATCCCTGGCATTTTTAAAGCAAGCTGGTAAGCTGGTAGGAGAGATAAGGTTATGAGTATGACAGATCCCATTGCCGATTTTTTAACACGCATCCGTAATGCTATTCAAGCCGGCCACCGGCGGGTGGACATACCGGCCTCGAATGTTAAAAAGCGAATGGCCGAAATCCTGTATGAAAAAAAATTTATCCGGAATTTTATCATTATAGATGATGAAAAACAGGGAATCATTCGAATATTTTTAAAATTTGACACCGATGGGCATTCCATTATTAATAATCTGCAACGGGTGAGTACCCCCGGCCGTCGGTATTATGTGGATGTGACAAGTTTGCCACGAGTTAAAAATAATATGGGCATTGCCATGATCAGCACGTCTAAAGGGATCATGACCGAGAGAGAAGCTAAACGTGAAAATATGGGTGGCGAAGTTCTCTGTTATATTTGGTAAGGTTAAAGATAAAGGAGTTTAAACGTGTCTCGTATAGGTAAATTACCTATTCCTGTTCCGAAAGATGTTCAGGTTAAAATCGAAAACGGTGTGGCTTCGGTTAAAGGACCGAAAGGGGAGTTGAATATTGAAATCAGCCGGGAAATGAATATTAAAATTAAAGATGCCCAGATTACTGTAAACCGGCCTTCGGACTCCCTGAAACATAGATCTCTGCATGGTCTTACCCGCACACTGATCAATAATATGGTGGTAGGTGTCACTAAAGGATATCAGAAAAATCTTGAAATTGTAGGTGTCGGTTTCAAGGCCGAGAAACAACCTAACGGTGTAATATTATCCCTCGGTTTTTCGCATACCATATTTTTAGTTCCACCGAAAGGGGTAACGATAGATATACCGGCTCCCACAAAAATAGAAATTAAAGGAATTGATAAAGTACTGGTGGGGGAAGTCGCTGCAAAAATCCGTTCTTATCGTCCACCTGAACCCTACAAAGGCAAGGGAATCCGGTACGAAGGCGAACTTGTCCGCCGCAAAGCCGGTAAGACCGCCGGTTAATGGCTTTAACGCATGAGGAGAAAGTGCTAAAATGAGTGAAAGAAGGCGTAGGAAAAAAAGAATGTATGGAAGCAGTGAACGGCCGAGACTGGTGGTTTTCCGCAGTCTGAAAAATATCTATGGCCAAATTGTAGATGATCATGCCCAGCGGACGATTCTAGGTGCGTCCAGTTTGAGCGAAGAGATCAGGGATGAGATGAAAAAAAGCAAATCCAAGAAAGATACCAGCAAGCTTGTCGGAAAGCTGATTGCACAAAAGGCGAAAGAACAAAAAATAAAGAAAGTCATTTTTGACCGGAATGGTTATGAGTATCAAGGAAGAATAAAGTCATTAGCTGATGGTGCCCGAGAAGGTGGATTGGAATTTTAATTGATAAACTATAGAGGTGAATCTGTGGTCGATAAAGTAAACCCACATGAATTGGAATTAAAAGAAAAGGTCGTCTATATCAATCGTGTCGCCAAGGTAGTGAAAGGTGGCCGGAGGTTCAGTTTCGGTGCAATTGTGGTGGTTGGTGATGGCAAGGGTCATGTCGGAATTGGTCTCGGAAAAGCCAATGAAGTTGTAAATGCTATCAGTAAGGCCACCGAAAAGGCAAAAAAGGAAGTCGTCCGGATTAATCTGGTGGGCACTACCATTCCTTATACCATTTTCGGAAAATACGGCGCAGGAAAAGTTATCCTGAAACCGGCAAGCCCTGGAACCGGTGTTATTGCGGGTGGACCGGTGCGTGCTATCTGTGAAATGGTTGGAATAAGGGACATTCTGACAAAGGTGATCGGTTCACAAAATCCTCATAATATCGTAAAAGCCACCATGGTAGCATTGGTCTCCCTGGAAGATCCGGGAACTATTGCCAGGAAAAGAGGAGTATCACTGGCCGAACTATTCAGAGGGTAAAAAAAGAGATAAATGATAATGGTACAGCAAAAAGAAAAGAAATTAAGAGTGACTCAGACCCGCAGCAAAATAGGACAGAAACCGAGTCATAAAAAAACCATTGAAGCTCTTGGTTTAAAACGAATCGGACATACCCGGGAATTTGCGGACAGTCCGCAGATCAGAGGTATGATTTCAAAAGTACAACATATGATTAAGTGGGAAGAAATTTAAAACCGGAGTAATTTTCATGGACTTAGGAAGTCTGAAGAACGCAGAAGGTTCAACTAAATTGCGCAAGAGAATCGGCCGTGGTGAGGGGTCCGGCAACGGTGTTACGGCTGGTCGCGGAAATAAAGGCCAGCATTCCCGTTCGGGATCGAAACGAAGACCCTGGTTTGAAGGCGGCCAGATGCCCCTGCAGAGACGTTTGCCGAAATTTGGCTTCTTTAATTATAACAGAAAAGTGTACCAGATTGTAAACCTGAGAGATCTTAACAGGGTAGAGAGTGCCGATGAAATAACACCCGAAGTTCTGGCCAAAGCCGGTCTTGTTAAATATGCAGACCGACCCGTCAAACTTCTTGCAGAAGGCATTGTTGAAAAAAAACTGACAGTTAAAGTACATGCTGTTAGTAAAGCAGCAAAGGAAATAGTTGAAAAGCAAGGAGGTTCGGTCTCACTATTATGATTGAAACGTTTCGCAACATTTTCAAAATTCATGACCTGAGACAAAGAATCCTGTTTACCGTCCTGATTCTGGCGCTGGACCGGGTGGGAACGCACATTGTTACACCCGGTATTGACACTAAAATCCTGGCTGAAGGCATGAAGAACCTGTCGGGAACTTTGTTCGGGTTATATGACCTTTTTGCCGGTGGTGCCTTCAGCAAAGCGGCGGTCTTCGGTCTGGGAATTATGCCCTACATCAGCGCTTCCATTATTCTTCAGTTACTGGGAGCTGTATGGCCCCTGATTCAGCGCCTGCAGAAGGAGGGTGAAGAGGGACGCAAGAAAATTACACAATATACCCGTTATGGGACTCTCTTTATATCCGCCATGCAGGCATTTGGTGTGGCGGTTTTTCTGGAAAGCATCGATGTGAATGGTGTAAAGGCGGTTATCAACCCCGGAATGGGATTTCGCCTGTTAACAATGATTTCCATGTCGACCGGTACAATTCTCATTATGTGGCTGGGAGAGTTGATCGATGAACGGGGTATAGGTAACGGTATTTCGCTGATAATCTTCATCGGAATAATTGCCAGGTTACCGTCCGCTCTCATGCAGGAGTGGATTCAATTCTCCAGCGGAAATCGTTCACTGTTAATTGAAATCTTTTTAATCGCGCTGGCTTTCCTGATTGTAGCAGGTGTGGTGATTTTAACCCAGGCCACCAGAAAAATCCCTGTTCAGTATGCGAAAAGGGTGGTGGGGCGCAAAGTATACGGCGGTGTGAATACACATTTCCCGTTGCGGGTGAATACCGCAGGTGTAATGCCTATTATCTTTGCGCAGGCTATTATGTTTATTCCCAGCACTCTCTTTTCCTTCTTCCCGGAGAGTGATCTTATCGGAACAATGCAGCGGGCTTTTTCCATGGATTCGTGGTTTTACTGGCTGGTGTATGGTGTGATGATTATCTTCTTTACCTATTTCTACACTGCGATTGCCCTTAACCCGGTGGATGTTGCAGATAATCTGAAAAAACAGGGTGGTTTTATTCCCGGAGTTCGCCCCGGTAAAAAAACGGCAGAATATCTGGATTCTATTTTAACCCGGATTACACTGCCCGGCTCCGTCGCCCTGGCTTTTGTGGCCATAATTCCATATATACTGGTCAATGCTTTCAGGATTTCCTACAGTTATGCCTCATTCTTTGGCGGAACAGGTCTGTTGATTATTGTGGGTGTTGCTCTGGATACCATTCAGAGATTTGAATCACACCTTTACATGCGGCACTATGAAGGATTTATGAGAGGCGGGAGAATTCGCGGAAGAAGAACTTAGATGATTTCAGTGAAAAATGAACAAGAAATAGAACTGATGAGAGTCAGTTCGAAAATTGTGGCAGAAGCATTATTACATATTCGGTCTTTTATAAAACCCGGTGTTTCCACCGGAAAACTGGACGAGGAAATTGAGAAATTTATTCATTCAAAACAAGCCAGACCGTCCTTCAAAGGGCTGTATGGTTTTCCTGCAAATGCATGTATTTCCATTAATCAGGAGGTGGTGCATGGTATACCTTCGGCACAGCGTATTTTGCAGGAGGGTGATATAGTGAGTGTGGATATAGGCGTGGAAAAAAAAGGATATTACGGGGATGGGGCATTCACCTTCCCGGTAGGAAAAGTTAACCATAAAACCCTGCAGTTGATGAAAACCACCATGGAATGTCTTTACCGGGGAATTAAATATGCCCAGGACGGAAACAGGGTGCAGGATATTTCTTACGCCATACAGAGCCATGCAGAGGGTCACGGATATACGGTCGTGCGGGAACTGGTGGGTCATGGGATCGGAAAATCTCCCCATGAGGAACCACAGGTGTTTAATTTTGGTAAACCTCACCGGGGACCGGTTCTGAAAGAGGGAATGGTTCTGGCCATCGAGCCCATGATTAATCTGGGCGAACGTTTTATCATGACTCTGAAAGATGGCTGGACGGTGGTAACTAAAGACGGAATGCCATCTGCGCATTTCGAACATACGGTAGTTGTCCGGAACGGTACACCGGAAATTTTGACCGAACATAATTTAAAAAATGAGGTGTTTTGATTGGCTAAGGAACAGCCGATTTCGGTAGATGGTGTTATTAAGGAAACGCTGCCGAATGCAACATTTATTGTGGAACTTGAAAGCGGACATGAGGTATTAGCTCATGTTTCCGGTAAAATGCGGATGCATTTTATCAAGATTCTGCCGGGTGATAAGGTTAAAGTTGAGCTTTCACCGTATGACCTCAAGAGGGGCCGAATTATTTATCGATATAAGTAAATGAAAAGCTAACGGGGAAAGAAATGAAAGTACAGACATCGGTGAAGAGACGCTGTGAACACTGTAAAATAATACGAAGAAACGGTGTGGTGCGGGTCATTTGTAAGAGAAACCCAAAACATAAACAAAGACAGGGTTAAAGAAATAGTAAGGAGGTAATTTTGGCTCGTATTGTTGGCGTAGATTTACCTAAGATGAAACCAATAAGTACTGCCTTAACCTATATTTATGGAATCGGACACAGTTCGGGATTGAAGATCTGTAAAGACGCCAGAGTGGATCCGGGTACCCGGACCAAGGACCTTACCGATGAACAGGTCAGGGATATCCGTAATGTTATTCAGCAGAGTTACAAAGTGGAAGGGTCTCTGAAGACCGAGATCAACATGAATATTAAACGGTTGATCGATATAAATTGTTACCGGGGAATGCGTCATAAATTAGGCCTGCCGGTTCGCGGGCAGCGAACCCAGACTAATGCACGGACCCGCAAAGGACGACGCCGTGCTGTAGGTGGCAAGAGAAAATAAACAAGGAGAATCCGAATTGGCACAAAGAGGACGTACTGTAAAGAAGAAAAAAATTCAAGTTGATGCACAGGGCGTGGCCCACGTCAAGGCGACTTTTAATAACACCGTTATCACACTGACCAGTGGGAGCGGAAGCGTAATTTCCTGGGCTACGGCAGGCAAAGTGGGATTCAAGGGTTCTCGTAAAAATACACCTTTTGCCGCCCAGATGGCTGCTGAAACCGCCGCTAGAGAAGCGATGGATCTGGGACTGCGCCAGGTAGCGGTTGAGGTAAAAGGCCCAGGAGCAGGACGTGAAGCAGCTATACGGTCATTACAGGCTGCCGGCCTGGAGATACTGAGCATTAAGGATGTTAGTCCCATTCCTCATAACGGTTGCCGGCCGCCCAAAAAACGAAGAGTATAAATTAACCAATGGAGAAATATATAGATGGCACGTTATACGGGTCCTGTTTGTAAATTGTGCAGACGAGAAGGTGAAAAGTTGTTTCTGAAAGGCGCCCGATGCCTTTCTGCCAAGTGTTCTTTTGAAAAACGATCGTACATTCCCGGTCAACATGGAGTAGGACAGCGCTCAAAACTCTCTGAATATGGCATCCAGTTGCGTGAAAAACAAAAAGTCAAACGAATCTATGGGCTTCTGGAAGCTCAGTTCAAAAATTATTATGAAAGAGCTACCCGTAAGAAGGGTGTAAGTGGTGAAAACCTGCTGAAACTTCTGGAAAGCCGGTTGGACAATGTTATTTACCGGCTTGGATTCGTAGCGTCCCGGAATAATGCTAGGCAATTTATCCTGCACCGGCATTTTAAAGTAAACGGCAGAGTGGTAAATATTCCGGCTTATCTGTTAAGACCAAATGATGTGATTGAGGTCAGTGAGAAGAGCCGGAAACTGGCTGCAATCCATGAGTCCATGAGACGAATAAAGGATGATGCCATGGTACCATGGCTGAGTCTGGATAAAGCTAAAATGCAGGGAGTCTTTTTGGATACACCTGCCCGTCAGGATATTCCGGTGAATGTCCAGGAAAATCTGATTATTGAGCTTTACTCTAAATAAAGATACGATGTATAATGAATAAAATATCTGGGGATATATGAACTACGTAAATTTATTGATGCCAGAAAAAGTGGAACTTGATGAGTCCAGTTATTCTGCTAATTTTGGACGATTTATTGTTCAGCCTTTGGAAAGAGGCTTTGCCGTAACGCTGGGAAATGTTTTCAGGAGGATTTTGTTGTCTTCCTTACAGGGGGCGGCCATTACAGCGATCCGCATCGATGGGGTTCAGCATGAATTCTCCACGATCAAGGGTGTGAAGGAAGATGTGGTGGATATGATTCTGAATCTGAAAGAGGTTCGGATTAAACTGCTGAACAAGAGGCCGGACAAGGTGACTCTTAATCTGAAAGGCCCCAAGGAATTTAAGGCATCCGATATCGGGAACAATACGGCTGATTTTGAAATACTGAATCCCGATCATTACATTGCCACACTTAACAAAGATGCCAATTTTGAAATGGAAATACGGGTCGGCAAGGGCCGGGGATATGTATCGGCAGAGGAAAACAAACCCCTGGAATCCAGCATCGGTCTGATTCCGATTGATTCAATTTTTTCGCCCATCAGGAATGTCAGGTATGACGTGGAAAGCGTCAGGGTTGGCCAGCGGACTGATTATGAAAAGCTGATTCTGGAGATCGAAACCGATGGCAGTATTACACCGGACGATGCCCTGACCTATGCTGGCAAAATTATCAAGGATCACATCCAATTGTTTATCAATTTTGAAATCGAGCCGGAAGAAGAGGAAACGCAGGAAATTGATGAAGAGATTCTGCGGGTAAAGAAGCTCTTACGGATGAGTGTGGATGAGCTTGAACTCTCGGTCCGATCACACAACTGTCTTAAAAATGCTAATATCAAGGCAATTTCGGATCTGGTGAGACTGGATGAGTCAGAATTGTTGAAATTCCGTAATTTCGGACGCAAATCACTACAGGAAATTCAGGACATTCTGGAAAAGAAAGGTCTGTATTTCGGAATGGATGTGGATAAATATCTTAAGGGCGAAGATTAATCATTCGATTTCTAAACGAAAAAAATGCGGAAAATACAGGAAAAGCTGAGGTGAGCTATGCGACATCGCAATAAAACTAAAAAACTGGGACGAACAAAAGCACATAGAAAAGCCACGTTAATGAATCTGGCAAGTGCAATTATTAATCACCAGCAGATAAAAACCACTCTGGCAAAGGCAAAAGCAGCCCGCAGCGTCATCGAAAAACTGATCACGACCGGCAAGAAAGATACAGTGGCTGCACGCAGACAGGCTTTCAAACTTCTTCAGAATCACGCGCTGGTTCAGAAATTGTTCAATGAGATTGCCCCGGCTTTTGCCGATCGCTCAGGAGGTTATTCACGCATTATAAAACTGGGACAGCGCCAGGGAGATGGTGCGGAACTTGCAATTTTACAGCTGGTGGGTTTTGAACCGGTGATTATTGAAGAAAAGAAAACTTCGGGAAAGAAAAAGAAAAAAGCCGCCCCGGCTGAAAAAGCGGAAGCAAAAGAAGCTGCCACGGTGGAAGATGTAAAAGTGGAAGAAGCGGCTGAAGCCGCTCCTGAAGCAGCTGAGGTAAAAGAAGAGAAAAAAGCGAAAGCCGGAGCGAAAGAGGAAAAACCCAAAAAAGCAGCTCCCAAAAAAGAAAAGAAAGAAACTCCGAAGAAAAGTACTGCCAAAAAAGAAACAAAAAAAGAGACTGCTGAAAAAACACCCAAAAAGACGGTCAAAGAAAAGGAAGAAAAAGACACTGCCAAAGGGAAGAAGAAAAAAGAAAAATCCGAGTAATCTGATATCCTTGATTAAAATGTGATTGTAAAGGCGCCTGCAACCGGGCGCCTTTTTTTATTCGCTTAAAAAATCATGAAAGGTTGCATTATGTTTTTGATTTCACATATCCCAGAGTAATTCAAAATGGTCTTGAATCCGGGATAGATGTTTATCTAAATTCGAAACTATCAGGAATAATGAAAATATGCTGAACACTATACTGAAATGGACAGTGCTGTTGCTGCTGGCGGCAACCGTTTCTGTTAAGCCGGCACTTCCGGATAAAGGCAAAATCAGAGGATTGTGGGTGGTACGCCATAATCTCACCTCCCCTGCCGGAATTGACACCGTATTGCAGACTGCCAGAGATTGCGGCTTTACCGATATTTTTGTGCAGGTAAGGGGGAGAGGCGATGCATATTATATCAGCCGCTATGAGGCCCGGGCCGAAGGTTTGCAGGATTCGACATTTGATCCACTGGGTTATATACTCTCTCGGAGTCGTCGGGATTCAATTCGTATCCATGCCTGGATGAATGTTTTCTATGTATGGAGTAAGGATTCCCTTCCCAGCGATCCCAATCATATTGTTCACCGTAATTCAGGCTGGCTGGCACGGCCGGCCCGGGATCCCCGATTCATGGACAATTATCCCGGTTCCCTTAAGAATAAAAATGTGGAAGGTTTATTTGTTTCCCCCCTTCAGCCGGAAGCTCAGAATTACTTCCTGGAAATTGTGGAGGATGTCCTGGAGAGATACCCGGTGGATGGAATTCACCTGGATTATATCCGTTATCCCGATCAGAGCTTTGATGTCAACCCTGATGTGGTTAAAGGTTTTCGCAATCGTTACGTGCTTGATCCGGAAGAGTTCCTGACGGATCCGGAAGTTTTCGCCCGCAAGTTCAGCATATCCGGCTATGAAGTGTTTTCCCATAGCTGGCGGCGTTACCTGATGGACGGACTGTCTGATTTTGTACGCAGAATTTCGGATACTGTGCATCGGCACTCTCCCAATGTTTTTTTGTCGGCAGCAGTGAAGCCCGATATCATCCAGGCTCACTGGAATTTTTATCAGTCCTGGGACAGCTGGGTTAAGGAAAAGTGGCTGGATTTTGCGGTGTCCATGAATTATGCTATCGATTCGAAGACATTTATCAGCCGGGTTGATGATTACCTTAATCAACTGCCTTCCGGTACTTACCTGATCGGTATCGCTCTTTATAATCAGAAAGAAGAGCAGATAATCCGTAAAATTGCCCGGGTGGATGCCCTGAAAAATTCAGGATTTGTGCTGTTCTCATATGACCAATTGAAGAAAATGCCTTATGTTCGGAATTATGTTACGAAACTTTCACATAGTCAGTGACGGAATAATATTACCACAGTGAAAAGTAAAATTAACAGCCGTAAACCCAGGTTTTTATTTCTCTGAATTTATATGAATAATCAATAAAGAGGCTTCAAAATGAAACACGAAATTCATGCACCGAGAGGGACCACATTAAGCACCAGGGGGTGGCATCAGGAGGCTGCCCTTCGCATGTTAATGAATAATCTGGATCCTGAAGTGGCAGAAAAACCGGAGGAGCTGATTGTGTATGGTGGCACGGGAAAAGCTGCCAGAAATTGGGAAGCTTTCGATGCCATTGTGAAATCACTGAAAGAACTGGAAAATGATGAAACCCTTCTGGTACAATCCGGTAAACCGGTGGGAATTTTTAAGACCTTCACTTATGCCCCGCGGGTACTGATTGCCAATTCCAACCTGGTGGGACACTGGAATAATTGGGATTATTTCCGCGAACTGGAGAAAAAAGGATTGATCATGTACGGCCAGATGACAGCGGGCAGCTGGATTTACATCGGAACGCAGGGAATTCTTCAGGGCACCTATGAGACATTTGCCGAAATATCCCGGAAAAAATTTGACAGAGATCTGGCGGGTTCGCTCACCCTTACTGCCGGTCTGGGAGGAATGGGGGGTGCTCAACCTCTGGCAGTAACCATGAACAACGGAGTAGCCATTATCGTGGAGGTGGATGAAGCCCGTATTCGCAGGCGCCTGGATACCGGATACCTGGACATAATGACCCCCGGCCTGGATGAGGCCCTGAACCGTGCCCGGCAAGCCATGAGTGAAAAACGTCCTCTCTCAATCGGATTGCTGGGAAATGCCGCTGATATTTTTCCTGAATTTGTCAAAAGAAATGTTATTCCGGATATCGTTACCGACCAGACATCGGCACATGATGAATTAAACGGCTATGTACCGGCGGGGATGTCCTATGAACAGGCTCTGGATCTGAGGAAGAAAAATCCGCAGCAGTATATTAAAAAGGCCTATGCCAGCATGAAAAAACATTGTGAAGCCATGCTGGAACTGCAGAAAAGGGGTTCGGAAGTTTTCGACTACGGCAATAATCTGCGTGGCCAGGCGGAAAAAGCTGGTCTCAGGAATGCGTTTGATTATCCTGGATTTGTGCCTGCCTACATCCGGCCGTTATTCTGCCAGGGGAAGGGGCCGTTCCGCTGGGCGGCATTATCGGGTGAACCTGAAGACATTTATCGAACTGATGAATTGATAAAGGAACTGTTTCCGGAGAACAAGGCCCTGATGCGCTGGATTGATATGGCACGAAAAAAGGTGAAATTTCAGGGCCTGCCCACCCGTATTTGCTGGCTGGGATATGGAGAGCGGGCAAAGGCCGGCCTGGCGATGAATGAACTGATCAAAAAAGGTGAAATAAAAGCCCCCATTGTTATCGGGAGAGATCATCTGGATTGCGGTTCTGTGGCATCTCCAAACAGGGAGACGGAAGCTATGAAAGATGGCAGTGATGCCATAGCGGACTGGCCGCTCCTCAATGGAATGCTGAATGTGGCATCGGGAGCATCTTGGGTTAGCATGCATAATGGGGGAGGCGTGGGAATCGGTTTATCCCAGCATTCTGGAGTGGTAATGGTGGCGGACGGGACAGATGATACCGCCCGGCGGATTGAACGGGTGCTTACGAATGATCCCGGTACGGGCGTCATGCGGCATGCCGATGCCGGCTACCGGGAGGCTATACAATTCGCCCGCCATATCGGTATCCGGATTCCCATGCTAAAATAATGATGCGCTATTACGGCTGAGTGAAATTATAATTCTGAAAATTTAAACGCGTTCCGCACAGTAAGGCCGGAACGTGTTTTTTTAAACCTGAACCCCACTTTCGGAATGCAGACCGGTAAACCAGTCGATATGGCGCGTAAGATACATGACCAGCATCAGAATACCGAATAAACCCAGACTTCCGAAAAGCAGTGCATAATCCTGTACCTGCAGGTTTATGTACAGGAAACCATACAAAACCGCCAGCACCGCAGAAATGATTAAACTGAGACGCGTGTTTTTAAATATGGCCCGTGTATACAGAGAAATTAATGCAATCATGGACAAGCTGGATACCAGGTAGGCATAAATAAAACTCATATGTTCTGACAATGAAAGAAGGAGCAGATAGAAAAGTACCAGTGCGGATCCGATCAACAGATACTGAATGGGATGCAATACCTCTTTGTTCAGAATCTCGATCAGAAAATAGGCCAGAAACGTAAGTCCGATAAATAAGATGGCATATTTGACAGTCCGCATGGATTTCTGATATTGATCCACCGGATAAAACAGCTGCACACCAAAGGAAGAATTGTCAAATTCAAGAGGTGCTCCAAATGTATAATGAGGAAAATTGCGGTTTAAATTCAGAACCTTCCATTCGGCCTGAAACTTGTCTGCCTGGATATTGCGAATTGTGGGAAGGAAATCCCCCATGAAACTGGGATGAGCCCAATTGGCGTTAATGGAAGCCCTGGTTTCTTCCCCAACCGGGGTGAATGACAGTGTTTCGCTCCCGTTCAGTTTTATGGTGCAGGAAAAAGAGTAGGACTCCTGATTTTCTTTCATGGGCGTCTTAATATAAAATCCCTTTTTAAGGGAAGTGCACCGCTTTATCCCGGCATCAGCCGCGTATGTCTCATTATTCCACTTTAAATTGATGCCATCCTTGAGACCTTTCATATCGGTAACCCCAAACTCCAGCATGGCATCATGATATTGAATGACACCATCTCTGATATTCAGATCAGTAAGTGCAGGCAATTTAAAATTCCCCGAAAAATTAAGATCGGATCCGTAAAGCATTATCTGATAAATTCCACGATATCGGATTTCCGGAATCATAGTACCGGTAATATCAAAATTATCTGGCAATACGTATAAATAACGCCGGCCGCTTTTGATTGAACCGTCAGCTTCCTGTTTCTCATAGAGTACCGGAACAGAGAGAACAGGTCCACTGATGAGCTGATCTTCCCCCCATTTTGAGGTGATTTCTCCGAGCACCTCATTCCGCCGATGTTCACGTTCATAAATGATATACTGAATTAGCAGGGCAGGAATGCACAGGCACAGGGTTAATCCAAAAATGATTACTATTCTTATACCGATGGAATTTCTGAGGGTGTCACGCTTCATGCGTATTCTCCTTCGCAGTTAAATTATAATCTTCCGGATTATATTTTATCAGATTATACTGCTATCTCTTCCACAATCCTCCCGAATCGTCGTTCACGGGAATAAAATTCATGGAAAGCTTCCTGCAGGTTGTTCCTGTCAAAATCAGGCCACATGGTATCGCTGAAATAAAGCTCTGCATAGGCACACTCCCACAGCAGAAAATCGCTCAGACGCTTTTCTCCCCCTGTGCGAATCAGGAGGTCTACATCCGGAGAATTTTCTCCCTGATTATTATAGCCAGCTAGAAATCCGGAAAATTCTTCTTCCGAGAAATTCACATTTTTTCCGAAATGACGGGTAGCCATCAGAATGGTGTCACGGGAAGAATAATCCACTGCCACGCGAAGATGTAAGTTGTTTCCTGATCGGGTGCTGGACTCCGCCTCTCTCATAAGTTTAGTGAGGCGGGTTGACAGGCGGTCTCTTCTGCCAATAAAACTTAAGCGGATATTGTTCTTGATACAATTATCCACTTCAGACTGTATCTGGGTCTGCAGGAGATTCATCAGAAAATGCACTTCCTGCGGCGGCCTCTGCCAGTTATCTGAGGAAAAGGCATACAAAGTTAAAGTGGAAACCGGATAGGAAGATATTTCTTCCACAAGTTCACGTACTCTCTCGGCACCTGCACGGTGACCCATCCAGCGCGGCTTGCCCTGTCTGCTTGCCCAGCGGCCGTTGCCATCCATGATAATTGCAACATGCAGGGATTTTACTTCCTGGGGATCTAAAAATTTCGGCATATTAATACTCCGGATTTAAATAACTGAATAAACAGAACTTCCATGCACATTTCTGCTGTAAGGGGGAACTTGTTGTGTGGCATATGATTATAAACTTCAGATTGATAAATCAACCTGTGCAGATAAATTATCTGTTTATTTTTCTTTGCATTATTTTGTAAAAAGGTGAGTAAATTTCTCATGTCAATTCCGTTTGACCAGTTAGGGTTTTTTCATTCTCAATGATGATAAATCATATTATGCAGCTGGATTTATTTTCATACCTGCGAAATATAATAAAACGAAAAACCAAAGAAATGAGCGGAATGTGAGAAATTTATGAGAAAACAAGCATGACTCAAATGATCCAGGGGTATCGTATTGATAATCTGTTTATCGATCTGGAAAACCGCCGGCTGGTACGGGACGGTAATCCCGTGGCCCTCAACTCAAAATATTTTGATGTCCTGGTATATCTGGTAAAACGCTATAACCAGCTCACTACCCGCAACCAGCTTTTTGAACAGGTCTGGCAGGATGTAATTGTTACCGATACCGCTCTTACCCAGAGCATTAAGGATATCCGACGTGTTTTACAGGATGATGCCAGGCATCCCCAATTTATTAAAACCGTTCCCAAACATGGTTTTATCTTCGTCAAGAAACCAGTTCCGGTTTATGGCGATATGAGTGAAGCGGTGGAGGGCAAAATTTCGAAACGCCCCTGGAAATTTCTGGACTATTTCCGCGAGGAAGACCGAGATATTTTTTTCGGCCGGGAATCTGAAATCAGTACCATCTGTTCCAAAATAATAACCCATCAGAGTTTTGTAATTTACGGGCGATCCGGGGTAGGAAAGAGTTCCCTGGTGCACGCCGGATTACTTCCCCACTTAAGGAGTATGGGTTATGATACCTTTGTGGTACGCAGCTTTCCTGATCCCTCAAAGGATTTCATGCGCCTGATGAATTCAGTTCCTGAAAATGAGGGAAAGGAACTCTTTTCCGCTCCTGCAGTGCAAAACCATTTTTCCCGCCGCGGGACGATTGTTTTCTTCGACCAGTTTGAAGAATTTTTTACAATGACGCCGGAAAAGGTGCGTAAAAATTTTATTCACTACCTGCAGGACATACTGAAAACATATGCGGGCACTCTAAAACTGGTATTTATTATCCGGGAAGATCTTCTTGCTGAGCTCAGCATCTTAAAACCCGCATTTCCCTTCATTTTTCACCATGAATTCCGTTTACAGCGTCTGCAGCGGGAACAGGCTTTCAAAGCGATAGCCGGACCCCCAGAAAAGGTCCACTGCCGGGTGGAATCGGAACTGATTGACAGTATTCTGAATGACTTGCTGGAAAACGGATTCATAGATCCGCCGCAACTGCAAATTGTGTGTGAAGCGGTATATGATGAGAAAAAGGAAAATCCCTGCATGTCTCTGGAGGTATATAATCAGCTGGGTGGTGCGCGCAATATATTGAGTGACTATCTGAATCGCGTCATCGAACATTTTCAAGGGCAGGAACTCCACAGGGTGAAAAATATCCTGTTATCTCTGATTTCTGAGAATGAACAGCGGCTGGTGGTACCATTGGATGAAATTGAAAACAGACTGAATTTCCCTGCCGGACATGCCGGCGATACCGGTCATTTGATCGGTGAACTGGCTCATTCCCGTATCATACGCTTTCGCCGGCAAAATGGAGGAACCTGGATTGAACTGACCCACGATTTTTTAATTCCGGCAATTATACGCTGGCAAACAGTGGAAATCATGGAGCTTAAGCGAGCCCATGCCCTGATGAACCGGGCCATGGAAAATTATTTAGCACACCAGTTGTACATTGACCAGGAAACGCTCGATCTGCTCTTATCGGTGGGCGAGAAACTTACCTTATCTGAACAGGAGACGGCTTTGCTGGCCCGCAGCCTGTTATACCGTGGCAGGAGCGTACCGGAGTGGTTGATCCGGAGGACAGTAGATATATCTGACCTCATTATGGAGGCGTTCGGAAATCAGCAGCCTGAGGTACGGATGGCCGCGCTGGAGTCTGCAGTTTATATAAAAAAGAACGGAACGGAGCACGAAATATTTAAAATGGCTTTATCTGATCATGATTTAATGGTGCGCAAAAATGCCAGCATTGTGTTTGCCGGAAAAGCACATCCCGCAATTGAGGAGTGGTTTAAGAGAAAGGATAAAAATTTACCCGGGGGTTTAATAAACCGGGCCATCAGCCTGTCTTTTATACGGGATTACAATAAAAAAATGATCCATCTGCGCTCATTTCCGCTTTCGCTTATTATCCTGGTTATGTGGGGATTAATGTGGATCCGTATTCGCCGCCAGTGGGCGGATATCAGGCGTAAAACCTTCGGGGGAGCTGCCGGTGCCGGTATTTCAGGTTTACTGGTGGGCTTAAGCCTGAGTATAATTCTGTCTACTTTTCGTCAGATTACCGCCTATGAATCCCTGACCCTGATGCTGGTATTGAGCAGTCTGGGTGCCCTGGCTGGCTTTACCGCCGGATTTGGAGTCAGTCTGGGGATGACCTCTGTTCTTGCCATATCATACCGGCACAGTCCGTATTGGGGAATTGCCGGGGCGACGGCAGGGGGATTCATAGTTGGCGGGATAGCACACCTGCTGGGAGTGGATATTCTACAGGCAATATTTGGTCAAAATTTAAGTCAGATTGCCGGTGCCTATGAAGGGGCAATCATCGGCCTGGGTTTATCCGCCGGTTACTTTCTGGGATTGACGGATGAAAAACGAAAAAAGTGGCTAACCATCGTCCTGGCTGCCTGCGGATCAATGCTTGGCGCTATTTTATTAACCATTATCCAGGGAAATCTCTTCAGTGCCAGTCTTGATGCGGTAGCGCGCTCTTTCAATCAATCTCAGATAGATTTACAGCCCTTAGCCAGGCTGTTCGGGGAGGCCCATTTCGGCCGGCTCTCCCGCCTGATTCTGGCCGCGGTGGAGGGATTGCTGTTTGGCGGGTTTCTGAGTGCCGGACTGAATCTGTCGAAACTGCCATTTAAATCCGGGAAGAAGAACAATTAATCCTGCAATTTGGATTGATTGTATAATCCCAGATCACTCAGAACCTGCTGGTTACAAAAATTCACATCATTGCTGACAGATTAAACACTCCGGTACTATTCCATGATTGGTGCGGATAAAATTTACTATCGCCAATTATAAATTGAGGGATACTTGTAACTGTTTGATGGTTAAATCTGTGTAATAAACGATAAAACCTGGATCGTCAGAAGGAAGGATATATGGATTCCGAATTTAAAAATAAATTTGTAAAGCTTTGGCAAAGATATTTTCCCGCGGCCGAGCTACCGGTCGGTTATTACTATACGGATAATGTTTCGGAAGAAGATTTTTCCGATTCCCGGCATGAAAATCGCTGTTTAATCGGGAATTTGAACCAGGCTAGGGAGGGACATCCTTTTGTTTACGATGCCAGAAGTCCTGGTTGTGCCGGTGGAAAACGGTACGCCGGTTTCAGCCGAACGCTGCGGCCGGATTTTGAATATTTTCTGTCATGCGGCATACCGGGCAAAATGGAAGGGGAACGCTACAAGAAGACACCGGAACTGGTAAAAGAACATTTGAAAAATAATCCCCCGTTTGAAGCTCCCGGACAATATCTGGTTTTTAAGCGCTGGGACTGGCTACGGCTGGATGAGCAGCCGGTGGCGGTAATCTTTTTTGCTGATCCGGATATTCTTTCCGGATTGTTTACCCTGGCTAACTATGATCGCGGGGATTCTCAGGGGGTAACCGCGCCCATGGGTGCCGGTTGTGCCTCCATCATCAACTATCCCATGGAGGAATCCCGGCAGCTTACTCCACGCTGCGTCCTGGGCATGTTTGACGTTTCTGCGCGCCCCCATGTTCCGGAAAATACTCTCACCTTTGCCGTCCCCATTAAACGGTTTGAACAAATGGTGGAGAATATGGAAGAAAGCTTTCTCACAACCGACAGTTGGCAAACAGTCAGAAAAAGAATCCGCTAATACCGCTCCGGCCTGACGGGCTGGTAGTCATGAAATCCGGATCAGTTTATACTTTTCCACGTATTTGCGTAAAAAATAATCCCGCACAGGCAGATTTTCCGGAAGGCGAAGATGGGGGTCATTCTCAATCAGGGAAAAGGCATCTTTCCGGGCGGTCTGAATTATTTTCTGATCGGCCACCAGGTCGGAATATTTCAGATCCGGCAGGCCATGCTGACGGGTTCCGAAAAATTCACCGCTTCCCCGCAGACGCAGGTCTTCTTCAGCAATTACAAAACCATCATTGGTTTTTTCCATCATGTCCATGCGGCTTTGTGCCGTTTCATTTATTTTTACAGGAGTGATGAGGATGCAGTACGATTTTTTCGTTCCTCTGCCCACTCTCCCGCGCAGCTGATGAAGCTGGCTTAATCCGAACCGTTCAGCATGTTCTACCAGCATCATGGTTGCCTGTGGAACATCCACCCCCACTTCAATCACCGAAGTACTCACCAGAATCTGAATCTGTCCCGCTTTAAATTTCCGCATAACGGCTTCTTTCTCTTCACCTTTCATACGCCCATGCAGCAATGACAGCCGGAAATCCTGAAAAATCTGTGACCGCAGGTATTCATAACTCTCCGTGGCCGCTTTCAGATCAATCTTCTCGGATTCCTCCACCAGGGGATAAACGATATAGGCCTGTTCACCTGATTTTATTTTATCCCGTATGAATTTATACACCTCGGGAAGTTTTTTTTCCGTGCGCCAGGCGGTTATGACGGGCTGCCGGCCCGGTGGCATCTCATCGATGATGGAGGTATCCAGGTCGCCGTAAAGCGTCATAGCCAGGGTACGTGGAATGGGAGTGGCCGTCATGACCAGAACATGAGGATTCCATCCTTTTTTGATAAGCTCACCCCGCTGCAGCACACCGAAGCGGTGCTGTTCATCGATGATGATGAGTCCCAATTTTTTAAATTCCACTGTTTCCTGCAGTAATGCATGGGTACCGATAACCAGTTCGATTTTCCCTTCCTGCAGATCTGCCTGTATGGCTGTTTTTTCGCTGGTTTTCATGGATCCGGTCAGCAGGCGCGGCCGGATAGTGGTGTGGGAAACCAGATCCTTAATATTCAGAAAGTGTTGTTCCGCCAGAATTTCGGTGGGTGCCATCAGTGCCACCTGATGATGGTTCTCAATAGCAATCAGGGCAGTGATCAGCGCAACCAGTGTTTTTCCAGAGCCCACATCTCCCTGCAGCAGACGGTTCATGGGATGTCCGCTTTTGAGATCATCATAGATCTCGTGCAATACCCGGCGCTGGGCATTGGTGAGTTTAAAGATAACTTGATCCAGCACTTTTTTGATGATTTCACCGGAGGTTTTCATTACCACTCCCTGCACAGGAGAGCGCAGGTTGAAATGACGGAGGGCCATTAATAATTCCAGATAAAAGAGCTCTTCGTATTTCAGGCGACGCATGGGCCTGGAAATTTCCTCCATCCTCTCGGGAAAATGAACTTTGCGCAGCGCGCCAGTTTTCGGAAGGAGCCGGTACTTTGTCAGAAGAGATACCGGCAGGTTTTCCCGGATTTGGTCGCCATATTTTCCCAGGGCATTATGGATAATGCGTCGGAATCCCCGCGAGCTGAGACCCTTGCTGCGCAGTTCCTGTCCGCTGGGGTATAAAGGAATGATCTGGCCGGTGTGCAGCTGCTCTTTAGATTCCTCGATGATATCAAAATCAGGATGAACGATCTGCCAGCCGCGGTAAAAGCTGATTTTGCCGCTGAAAGCGATTTCCTGTTCTTCCTTAAACACTTTAATGAAATAGTCAATCTGGTGAAACCATACGCCGTCCAGAATACCGGTTTTATCATATATGGTTACAATAAGGCGTTGATGGGGACGGGGGATTTTTTTAATCTTGATAATTTTTCCCACCACGGTTGTTTCCTCACCATCGCTCAGCTGACTGATGGTATGAATGGTGCTACGGTCCAGGTATCGTCGCGGGATATATTCCAACAGGTCTTCCACTGTATAAATCCCGATTTTATTCAACTGGGCGGCACGGGCGGAACCGACACCCTTTACATACTGAATATCTATTTCTTCTACTGTCCGCGAGGTGTAACTCATAGGCTGATTCATGTTGATAAAGTCTAAAATAATAATACCTAAATTTCTAAAGTAGTTATTTAATGGATAAGAACTTACATCATTCATCACACTCTCCCAAAATTTGGGGGTCGGAGATCTAATTT